>ERZ772901.360-NODE-360-length-45028-cov-3.262869_pt1 | contig 45028 bp, 46 predicted proteins | sample MGYA00512123_ERZ772901 | MGnify/ENA primary metagenome ERZ772901 (study PRJEB29015, sample SAMEA2737711) | human gut metagenome | biome: human gut; feature: human-associated habitat; material: faeces | place: China | collected 2012 ...
AAGAGCTCCATGGCCGAAGGCTGATGAAAACTTAAGATTCCCGGTTGAATCGGAAAAGTTTGACCGCATTATGGATGCCATCAAAGCAATCCGTAATATGCGCGCCGAAGCCAATGTAACGCCAAACAAGATGTGCCACATCCAGATTGCTGTTCTCCGGGATGACCTGAAAGGCTGCATCGAAAACCATAAGGAATACTACGAAAAACTGGGCCACGTGGAAGAAATCAAACTCCTCTCCGCCGACGCACCGAAACCAGAAAATGCCCTCACCTCCGTAGTCACCGGTCTGGAAGTATACCTGGAACTGAAGGGCCTCATCGATACGGCCAAAGAGAAAGAAAAGATTGAAAAGACCAAGGCCGCCCTTGAAAAAGACATCGCCCGCACCAGCGGCAAGCTCTCCAATAAGGGGTTCCTCGCTAAAGCACCGGAAGCAGTGGTGGCAAAGGAAAGAGAAAAACTGGCGCAGTTCGAAGAAAAGATGAAGTCCCTGGAAGAACGTTTGAAATTCCTGGATCAGCTCTAAAGGCCCCAGTAAAAGCCTAAGCACATTTGCTGATAATTAACCTAAAGGAGAATACTAAAAATGAGTTTATTTTTTGCATTTCTTATTGGTGTCTTATGTACTTTTACTCATTTTCAGAAGAAAGATCATGAGGGAACAATTGGGGGAAGATTAGTCAATAGTTCGGCAGTTACTCTGCTTTATATAAGTGATATCTTTAGTGGATTATTAGGACTTGCATTTTGTGGATTAATTGCTTTTAGAAGTGGCATAGCATCTGGAGCAATTACATTGGCAATTCTTGCTTTAGGTTATTTTATCGGGGGCATTTGCTATGGCTTTTTATACCCATTTTCAAGAGTACTTGGTATAATATCCATATTCCCTGTTGCTATTTTATTTCTTGTCCAATATTTAAGATAGTCTTAGTATTTGATATTATGGAGAAACTATGAATTACGAAGAATCAGTGGCCTATCTGGAACAGGCAGCATCCTTCGGCATTAAGCCGGGACTGGAACGGATAGAGGCCATGCTGAAAAAACTGGGCCTGGGTAAAGGCGGTACGCTGGAAAATACGATCGTCTATGATGACACGACATGCCTTTCAAAGCTGCGTACGGAAGATGAACTGGTGCGGCACAAGGTGCTGGATGTCATCGGCGATTTAGCTTTGCTGGGACGGCCGCTGCAGGGACATATTGTGGCTGTAAAGTCAAGCCATAAGCTAAATAACCTGCTGGCACGCAAAATCAGCGAAGAAATAAAATAAAGGGAGGAAATTGCAATGGCAATAGACAAGACATTAGAAGTAACGGATATCATGGAAATCTTACCTCACCGGTATCCCATGCTGCTCGTAGACCGGATTATTGAATTGGAACCGATGAAATATGCCATCGGTATTAAAAACGCAACGTTTGACGAACTTTTCTTTCAGGGACATTTTCCCGGAAAACCGGTAATGCCCGGCGTGCTCCTGGCCGAAGCTATGGCACAGGTAGGCGGCGTCGCACTGCTCTATCCGGAAGAAAACCGGGGTCTTATTCCTTTCTTTACGGGCATTGATAAACTGCGTTTCCGTCATCCCGTCCGCCCGGGTGACCAGATCATCATGCGCGCCGATATCGTCAAGATTAAAGGCCGTATGGGCAAGGTAAAAGCCCAGTCTCACGTAGGGGATACGCTTTGCGCAGAAGGGGAATATCTCTTTGCCCTCATGCCGGGACAGGAACCAAAAAAATAAAAATAAGCCCAATTTATGAGAAAATAAGAGGTTTTAGGCGTAATTAACAGATAATAGGGCGAATATGCCTGATTTTTAAGGGTATATTCTTTTCGAGAGAGAGGGAATATACTCATATACATTATTTATGAGCACCTGCCCGGATAGGGGCGGGCTAGCAAGGAGTGACTCTAATGACCGAGGAAAAAGAAAACATGCCGCAGAGCATGATCCATCCAACGGCTGTTATAGATCCGCAGGCAGAAATCGGTCCTGGTGTAAAAATCGGGCCTTATGCAGTGATTGGGCCGCATGTCAAAATCGGCGCAGGCACAGAAGTTATGGCACATGTAACCATTGATGGCTGGACGACAATTGGTGAAAACTGCCGGTTTTTCCCTAGCTGTTCGATCGGTTCAGAACCGCAGGACTTAAAATATCACGGAGAAAAAAGTTACCTTATCATCGGTGACCGGTCTGTATTCCGTGAATTTGTAACGGTCAGCGTAGCTACCGGTGAAGGGGAAGAAACGCGGATTGGCAATGATTGCCTGTTCCAGGCCTGCACGCACGTAGCGCACAACTGTGTCGTAGGTAATCACGTAATCATGAGTAACTGCGCCGGCCTGGCCGGTCACGTTACCGTAGAAGACCGCGTGGTCATCGGTGGTATTGCCGGCGTACACCAGTTTGTCAAAGTGGGTCGGAACAGCATGATCGGCGGCCTGGCCAAGGTAGTGCAGGATATTCCGCCGTATGTCATTGCTGATGGGCAGCCAGCCCGTGTCATTGGTCTGAACAGTGTGGGACTTTCCCGTGCCGGTATGTCCGATGAAGTTCGTCGTGAATTAAAAAAGGCATTTCGCATTTTGTACCGTTCCGGTCTCAACCTGGGACAGGCTATTTCGGAAATGGAACAAGAGCTGGACAGCTATGAAGAAGTCGAACATCTTCTGCGCTTCCTGCGCAATGCTGAACGTGGCATTATGAGAGGCACGAAGGATTAATGTGCGTATGAAGGGGAGGTGAGGCTCGGCCTTGCCGCCCTTTTTTTATGTGAATCGTTCTTAGATTAATGACATGATCGGCTGTTTTTTGGTATAATAAAGTGATTGTTTGTAAATTCAAGGTAAGCATACCTGTGTAATAAAGGTGATCGTACATGGAAAAAGTTGGCTTATTGGCCGGTATTGGCAATCTGCCTGTAGAATTCATGCGGGCAGCTAAACAAAGCGGCCATGAAGTGGTGGTCATTGCTGTCGTTGAGGATGTAGCGCCGGAATTGGCGGCAGAAGCAGATGTATACTATGAAATCAACGTGGCCAAGCTGAATAAGATCATTAAGACCTTGTTGAAACACGACGTGACCAAGGTGACCATGATCGGCAAGGTGACCAAAGAAATTCTCTTTAAGGGATTGAAAATGCCCGATTTGCGGGCCCTGAAGCTGCTCAACCGGCTGCGTAACCGCAAGGATGACACGATCATGCTGGCCATTGTGGATGAATTGGCAAAGGATGGCATTGAAGTCGTCGATCAGACCTTGTATTTGAAACCGCTCATGCCGGCGCCGGGCGTGCTGACCAAACGGCAACCTACAGAAGCCGAAGCTGATGATATCCGCTTTGGCTTTGCCACGGCAAAGGCTATTGGCGGCATGGATATCGGCCAGACTGTCGTCGTCCGGCATAAGGCTGTCATGGCCGTAGAGGCCATTGAAGGTACCGACGCCTGTATCCGCCGCGGCGGTGCCTTGGGCCGTAAGGAATCGGTTGTCGTCAAGGTGGCCAAGCCCAACCAGGACCAGCGCTTTGACGTGCCGGCTGTCGGTATGACAACGCTTGAAAGCATGATTGAAAGTAATTGCAACGTCCTGGCTGTAGAAGCCGGGCGCACGCTGTTCGTTGAACAGGAACAAGTATTGGCAGCAGCAGATGCACATCATATCTGCATTTGTGCCGTCGATCAGACGTTTTAAGTAGGAGTATTCATGAAAATTATGTTTTCAGCCGGCGAAGCCTCTGGCGATATGCACGGTGCAAATCTGGCCAGGGCCTTAAAAGCGCTGGATCCGGATATTGAACTGCTCGGCATGGGTGGCAGCCAGATGGCACAAGCAGGCGTGCGAATCGTATATGATATCAATAATCTGGGATTTATCGGCGTTGGCGAAATCTTACGTAAGATCCCTTTCTTTTTTCGCCTGCGCACACAACTGCTGCAGGTGATGCAAGAAGAGAAACCGGATGTATTGGTCTGTATTGATTATCCCGGCTTTAATATGAGGCTCATCGAAAAGGCCAGGGCAGCAGGGATCCGTGTCGTTTACTATATTTTGCCGACCATCTGGGCCTGGCATAAGAGCCGTGGCAAGGTGATTGCCGAGCATACGGACCTGGCTATTTCTCTTTTTCCCTTTGAGGCCAAGCTGTATGAAGAACTGGGCGCCCGTGTTGCTTACGCCGGCCACCCGCTTCTCGATGTAGTACACCCGGAGCTGACTAAAGACGAGGCACTGCAGGCCTTTGGCCTCGATGCGGCGAAACAGACGATTCTCTTGATGCCGGGCAGCCGCTTGCAGGAAGTACGCGGCTTGCTGCCGGTTATGCTGGCGGCAGTCAAAGAAATTATGGCACAAAGGGATGGGGTCCAATTTCTCATTCCCCGGGCCTCGACCATCGATGAGTCCGTGTTGCAGGAGCTGATTCCGGCGGACCTGGAGAACGTCCATGTTGCATCAGGCCATGTATATGATATGATGAACATCAGCACGGCAGCCGTCGCTGCTTCAGGCACGGCGACTCTGGAAACAGCCCTCATGGGCTTGCCGACCCTGCTTATTTACCGCGTTAGCTCCCTTACGTACTGGCTGTCCAAAATCCTGGTGCATATTCAAAGTATCGGCCTGCCCAACATCATCATGGGGCACCGCATTATGCCGGAGCTCTGGCAGGATGAAGTCACACCGGAAGCCATTGCTGCCGATATGGTGACCCTCCTGACGGATAAACAGGTCTGGCAGGAGCGCCACGAGGCCATGCTTTCCGTGCGCAAGGAAATGGGAGAACCCGGGGCTGTCCGGCGTACAGCAGAGATCATTTTACAATTTGCTAAGGAGAACCATTCTGCATGAAGCGATATAACAGCTGGCAAGGCTACAAAAGATTACTGCGTTTCATTTTGCCATATAAGAAACGCTTAGTCGTTGCCGTCATATGTATGGCCTTTTCGGGCGCGAGCAACGTCGTCGTCCCGTGGCTGATCAAAGACGTCATCGATAAGGTCTTGGCCAACAAAGATATTTACACACTGAACCTGATCGTCATTGGCATTCTGGCACTCTTTTTTGCCAGGGGCTTCTTCTACTTTGGCGAACGCTATTTGATGAGCTATGTCGGCCAGAAAATCGTCAACGATATCCGCGAAGCCCTGTACCGGCATTTACAAAAACTATCCCTGTCGTACTTTGATAAGCGTAAGACCGGGAATATTATGAGTAACCTGACCAATGACGTTACGGCCTTACAGACGGCCATTGCCGGGAATCTTATTTCCTTTGTCCAGGAAGCGGTTATCCTCATCGGTTCCTTAGGGTCTATGCTGCTCTTGTACTGGAAACTGACCCTTCTGACATTGGTCATCGTGCCGCTCGTGGTCTTTACGATCCGTTTCTTCGGCAGCCGCCTGCGCGGTGCCGGTCATCGCGTACAAGGGAAGATGGCCGATATTACAGCCCTCTTGGAGGAATCCGTTTCGGGTATCCGCATCATTCGTTCCTTCAACCGTGAAGAGTTTGAAATCGAACGCTTCATGGAACAGAATGACAGCAACTTCTGGGCCCTCATGTCGACCGTTCGCCTGACAGCACTCCTGACGCCGTTTATCCAGTTCTTTGCAGCCATCGCTGTGACTGCCATCATCTGGTATGGCGGCATGAGCGTTATTGATGGCGAAATGACAGCAGGCTCCCTCATTGCCTTCTTGATTTATGCTATCAACCTGGCAAACCCGGTCCGCCGGATTAGCGAAATTTACGGCGATATCCAGAAATCTCTGGCTGCTGCAGACCGCGTATTTGAAACACTCGATACGGAACCGGACGTCAAGGAAAAACCGGACGCTATTGAACTGCCGAAAGTGCAGGGCGAAATTTGCTTCAATCACGTCAATTTTTCCTATGACGAGGATCACCCGGCCCTGATCGATTTCAACCTGGACGTCAAGCCCGGCGAAGTCGTGGCCCTCGTAGGTCCGAGCGGGGCCGGTAAATCGACGGTGACGAACCTGTTGCCGCGTTTTTATGACGTCACCGACGGTAGTATTACTATTGACGGCACAGATATTCGCGACGTTACCTTCTCGTCCCTGCGCCAGCAGATTGGCCTGGTACCGCAGGAAACGATGCTCTTTAATGCCAGCATCCGGGAAAATATCCTGTATGGACGCCTGGATGCAACGGATGAAGAAATCGAACTGGCTGCTAAGGCTGCCAACGCAGAAGAATTTATTCTGCAGCTGCCCCAAGGCTACGATACCCTCGTAGGCGACCGGGGCAACTCCCTGTCCGGCGGTCAGCGCCAGCGTATTGCTATTGCCCGGGCCATTTTAAAAGATCCGCGCATTTTGATTCTCGATGAAGCCACGTCGGCTCTCGATACGGAATCGGAAAAAATCGTTCAGGTAGCACTGGAACGGCTGATGGAAGGCCGTACCTCTATCGTCATTGCCCACCGCCTGAGCACGATTCGCGATGCAGACAAGATCGTCGTTATCGATCATGGCCGTATCGTTGAAGAAGGTACGCATACGGGACTGCTGAATAAAGGCGGCCTGTATGCCCATTTACATGCTGTACAGTTTAATGAAAAAGCGGAAGGTTAAATTCTATGTTAAATCGCTTGCGTGTCAAATCGATGTACTGGCTCTATAATTTTTTGCTTCTCATGTATTGGGCCTCCCTCATCCCTGTGCTGATTTACAGGCTCATACATGAAGAAGGATTTTATCAGCGCATCAAGCAGAGTATCGGTTTTTTACCGGATGAACTGAAGAAAAAAATATCAGACCGCCAGGCTATTTGGGTGCACGCGGCGTCTGTAGGGGAAATTGTCGCAGCCAGCCCTATTGTGCGGGAAATGCGGCGGGAACACCCGCAGGAAGTGATCATCGTTTCTGTCGTTACGGCAACAGGCTTTCGCATGGCCCACAAGATCATTGACGGTGCAGATGGGATCCTGTATTTCCCCCTGGATTTACCGTATCTGACGGGACGTATCCTGAATATCATCAAGCCGAAAATCATCGTCCTCGTAGAAACAGAAATCTGGCCTAACTTCCTGCGCATTGCCGATAAGAAAAAAATCCCCATCATGATGATGAACGGCCGCATTAGCCAGCGCAGCGTTTCCCGCTACCGGCTGATAACTTTCTTTACCCGGCACGTCCTATCGTCAATCCGGATTTTCTGTATGCAGAGCCGGATTGATGCGCAGTATATCATCGATATTGGTGCCGATCCGAATAAGGTTATCGTAACGGGGAATACCAAGTACGATCAGACCTATGGCATCGTCACGCCGGAAGAAAAGAAACGCTTTTTGTCGGAGCTCGGTTTTGCAGAAGAGGATTACCCCATTATGATTGCCGGGAGTACGCATAAAGGTGAAAATGGTTCGGTTTATAAGGCCTTTTTTGAAATACGGAAAAAGCATCCCCGGGCCCGTCTGATTATTGCGCCCCGTTACATTTACCAGTCCGACCCCATTCGCGACGAAGGCCGTAAATTTGGCTTTACCATGGTTAAGCGGAGCGAAATGCAGGCCGGTAAGGTAAAGGAAGAACACTATGACGGCGTGATTCTCGATACCATCGGCGAACTGGGCCGTGTGTACAGCCTGGGCGACCTGGTCTTTGTCGGCGGCAGTCTGGCTCACGTCGGCGGTCACAATATTTTGGAACCGGCGGCCCATGCCAAACCGATTGTCGTAGGACCGAATATGTTCAACTTTGTAGAAATCTACGATCTGCTCAGCAGTCGCGGTGCCTGCGTTATGGTCAAGAACGAAGACGAATTCATTCAAACGTGCGTCAATATCGTAGATGACCGCCAGCTGGCCGAAAGCATGCGACGCCACTGCATTGAAATCGTGCAGGAAAACCAGGGGGCTACGCGCCGTAATCTGGCAGAATTACAAAAAATACTGGATGAACTCCACCTTTGGAGATGAGCACATGTCTTTTTATACCAAGCTTGCCGCGTATATAACGTATCTTATGGAAGACCGCTCCCATAGCCTGGCGGACCAGCCCGTGCTGGCCCTGCTAAAAGGATTGTCTGCCGTCTATCGATACGGTGTCGTACGACGCTTTACAGCGTATGCACGTCATCCGGAACGGCAGGCCCATTTGGCGGCGAAAGTCATCAGCCTGGGCAATATTACGGCCGGTGGTACGGGAAAGACACCGACGGCTTGTATGCTGGCACAGTGGCTTCAACGTCAAGGCTATCGGGTGGCCCTTCTCAACCGGGGCTACCGCTCGGCAGCCGAACATGGCGCGGCCATCATGTCTGATGGAAAAGACGTGCTCCTTAGTGCCCAAGAAGGCGGTGACGAAGCGCTGCTTCTGGCCCGCAGCCTGCCGGGAATACCGGTTCTCGTCGGCCGGGAACGGGCACAGACGGGACAACTGGCTATCGACAGGTTTCACAGCCAGGTCCTGCTTCTCGATGATGCCTTTCAGCATTGGCAACTGGCCCGCGATTTAGATATTGTTCTCATCGATGCTACCAATCCGTTTGGCAATGGCGCACTCTTGCCACGGGGCATCTTGCGGGAACCCGTATCTCACCTTAGCCGGGCTGGTTTTTTTATCATCACGAAAGCGGACCAGCGGACGGAAGCAGACAAACAGGCTATTTACGCTGTCCTGACGCGCTATAACAGTACAGCACCCGTAGCCGAAGCGGTGCACCGCCCTGCGTGGTGCGTGTCGTTTGCCGCGTGGTACGAAGCGAAGGCGGACCGCCATACGTGTGAGCAGCTGCCGCATCAGGCAGTCATCGCTGTGTCGGCTTTGGGGAATCCGGCTTCCTTTGAAGCGACAGTAACCGCCTGCGGCTATACCCTGGCAGGAAATTTACGGTTTGACGATCATCACCAATATACGAATGACGATCTTTCTGTTATGATACAGATGGCGGCAGAAAAAAAAGCCGTTCTGGTTACGACGGAAAAGGACGCTGTCAAATTGCCGGCGTCGTTCATTTTACAGCACGATGTGCCCCTTTGGGTACTGGGCATAGAAATAGTGATTGAAAAAGGTAAAGAGGAACTGCAGAACGTGATTCTGCAGCATATAGGAGGATAAGAACTTATGAATTTCGTATGTATTATCCCGGCACGATATGCCTCCACGCGGCTGCCGGGCAAACCGCTGGCTGATATTGCCGGCAAGCCACTGATCCAGCGTGTATATGAACAAGCTGCCAAGGCAGATAAACTGTCAGCTGTCGTCGTAGCTGTCGATAATCCTAAAGTATATGATGTCGTCGTCTCCTTTGGCGGTCACGCAGTCATGACGCGGGAAGACCACACGAATGGGACGGACCGTTTGGCTGAAGCCGTAGGCCATTATCCTGAAGCCGACGTCATTGTCAATGTGCAGGGGGATGAACCACTCATTACGCCGGAAGTCATTAATGCACTCTGCCAGGTCTTTGAAGAAGATCCGCAGCTGACCATGGCAACCGTGGCTACACCCCTGCAGGAAGAAGAATATGACGATGCCAGTGCTGTCAAGGTAGTCATGAATAAGAAACAGGAAGCCATGTATTTCTCCCGTTCCCTTATTCCATACCCGCGGCATCCCTTCCACGACCAAATCCGGCCATACAAGCATATCGGCATTTATGCGTATCGCCGCGATTTTCTGCTTCAATATGCCCAGATGGCACAAACACCGGCAGAAGAAGTGGAATCGCTGGAACAGTTGCGCGTTTTGGAAAATGGCTATAAGATTAAAGTTATTACGACAGAGCAACAGTTTATCGGCATTGATACGCCGGAAGATCTGGAACATATACGATCGTATTTTGCAAAGGAGCAACAGGCATGAAACAAGTACAAGCAGGCAGTTTGCACGTAGGCGGCGATGGCAAGTTGTTCGTCATGGCAGGCCCGTGCGTTATTGAAGATCCGGACCGTATTTTAAAAATCGGCCAGGAAATGAAAGCGATTTGTGGCCGTTTGGGCCTTCCCTATATTTTTAAGGCGTCCTTTGATAAGGCGAACCGGTCCAGCTGGAAATCTTTCCGTGGCCCGGGACTCAAGCGGGGCCTGGAAATTCTTCGCGATGTGAAAAAAGAATTGCAGGTTCCTGTTGTCAGTGATATCCATGATGTATCCCAGGTAGCCCCGGCAGCAGAAGTACTGGATGTCCTGCAGATACCAGCTTTTTTGTGCCGGCAGACAGACCTGCTGCAGGAAGCTGCTAAAACGAAAAAATGCATTAATGTAAAAAAAGGGCAATTCATGGCGCCGGAAGATATGAAAAATGTAGCAGAAAAAATCTCCCACGAAGGGAATGAAAATATCATTCTGACAGAACGGGGCGTTTCCCTGGGCTACCATAATCTGGTTGTCGATATGCGGGCATTTCCCATTATGCGCAGCTTTGGCTATCCTGTCGTCTTTGATGCGACCCACAGCGTACAGCTGCCCAGCGGTGCCGGTACGAGTTCCTCCGGCCAGCGCCAGTTTATTGGTAATCTGGCCAGAGCCGCAGCCGGTTCCGGTATTGATGGCGTATTCATGGAAGTACATGATAACCCGGAAGAAGCCCTGTGCGATGGTCCCAACATGCTCTACCTTTCCCAGGTAGAAGCGGTGCTGCGGGATATGGCAGCTATTAAGGCGATTACCGATCAGAGTGTTTCAACGGCGACGAAATAATTGCAGAGGTGAATGGAAATGGATATTTTAGCAGAAGCAAGAGACGTATTATTACAGGAAGCAAAAGGCATTGAAAATCTGATTCCCAGCTTGGACCAGAGCTTTGTCAATGCAGTCAATATGATTTTGGACTCTAAGGGCCGTGTCATCGTTACGGGCATGGGCAAATCGGGGCATATTGCCCGGAAGGTTTCGGCAACCTTGTCGAGTACAGGGACACCGTCTATTTTCCTCCACCCGGCTGAAGCCATTCACGGCGATCTCGGTATGGTAACGGGCGACGATGTTGTTCTGGCCTTTTCTAAGAGCGGTGAAACGACAGAAGTATTGAATATTCTGCCCAGCCTGAAACGTATTGGTGCTAAGGTCATTGCTATCGTCGGTGAACATAATTCGACACTGGCGAAAAACTCGGACGTCGTTCTCGACGTATTAGTAGAAAAAGAAGCCTGCCCGCTGGGCCTGGCACCGACGACGAGTACGACCGTTTCCCTGGCCTTAGGCGATGCCTTAGCCGTCGTCTTGCTTTCGTGCCATCATTTCACCAAAGACCAGTTTGCCATTTTCCATCCCGGTGGCGCTCTGGGCCGCAAACTGCTCCTTACTGTTGCCGACGTCATGCATAAGGGCAACGATAATCCGGTTATCAGCGCTGACAGCACGGTACAGGATGCCCTCTTCATGATGACTGAAAAAGGGCTGGGTGCTGTTTCCGTCGTCGATAGTGAAGGGGTCTTGGTTGGTTTGGTGACAGATGGCGATGTACGCCGTGGCCTTGAAACCGGCTCTAACTTCCTGCAGTGGCCTGTCGATGCAATGATGACCAAGAGCCCGCGTCTCATTACGAGCGATAAGCTGGCGGCAGAAGCTATGCACATTATGGAAAAGAATCAGCCCCGCCCGATTACGGTACTGCCCGTTGTCGACCAGGATAATAAGGCTGTCGGTATGATTCACTTGACTGATTTGCTGCGTCAGGGAGTGGTCTGATGAGACATGTAAAGACGATCAAACTGCTGGCTCTTGATGTCGATGGCGTTTTGACCGATGGCGTTATTTATTATGGTCCTTCCGGTGATGCATTAAAGGGCTTTTCTGCCCGCGATGGTATGGGGATTACCCTGGCCCGCATGGCTGGGCTCAAAACGGCTGTTATTACAGGCCGCCGTTCTCCTATGGTGGAACAGCGGGCTAAGGATTTACACATAGATTATGTCGTCCAGGAGGTACAAAATAAGCTTACCGCATTACAGCAGATTTGTGCGGACCTGGGTATTTCCTTGTCGGACGTTTGTTATATGGGGGATGATTTGAATGATTTGCCCCTCATTCAGTCTGTCGGATTTAGTGCAGCACCACTCGATGCCTGTGAAGAGGTACGGCAGGAAGCCGCGTTTGTATCGGCGTTTAGAGGCGGTCATGGTGCACTGCGTGAACTGGTCGAATATATTTTAAAAAATCAAAACGTTTGGGAGACCATCTTACAGCACTTTCAGTCTGGCCAGGCTGAATATAAACAGTAAGAGAAAGGGGCGTCTGCATAGTGTTTACGGAATGGCAGTACTATACCATCCGGGCAATAGGCAAGCTGGTTCAGAAACTTTCGTACCCGACGGTAGTCCGTTGGGGACGGAAACTGGGACCCTTAGTTAGCCGGATTATGAAAAAACAGTATAACCGCGCTGTCTTTCAGGCTGTACGCGGCCTGGAATGCAGTGAAACAGAAGCACGCCAAATTGTAGATGAACTGTTTCGCAATCTGGGCCAGTCGGCGCTGGAAATTTTGTATACGCCAAATCTGAACGCCGGAAATATTGCTGAGTATGTGACCTTGGATCATCCGGAACGGCTGGATGAGGCGCTGAAAGAAGATAAAGGCGTCATCATCCTGACCGGACACATTGGCAACTGGGAATGGCTGGGCGCACTGGCGCTGTATGGCTATCCCGCCTCGACGATCGTAAAAAATCAGGCCAATAGTTCCGTAACCCGCCTGTTAAACGAAAACCGCGAGGGCATGGGCCTCGAAGTCTTTGCCCGGGGCGGAAATGAAATGATCATTGCAGCCCGGGCGCTGCGCCGGAAAAAGCTGCTCGGTTTCCTAGCCGATCAGGATGGCGGCTTTCACGGTGTACCCCAGCCGTTTTTGGGGAAAATGAGTTCTACGCCAAAAGGGCCAGCTATGTTTGCCCAGAAGTTTCATTCGCCGATTGTACCGGTCTTTACTATTCACGATGACCAGCATCGTACCCATTTGGCAATTGGCGAGATCATGCATTTTGAAGATACAGGCAACAAAGATGAAGACATTGCCCGCATGACCCGCAAGATGGCAGTCATTACGGAAAACTTCATTAAAGAGCATCCTACAGAATGGCTCTGGTTCCAGCACCGTTGGAGTACAGAACCGGAAGAAATTATAGCACTGCAAAAAGAGGGGGCGGCAACAGATTGTGAATCTAAAACAAACGTTGATAAAGCATAAAATTACGATTCTCGTCGTCGTTGTCCTGGCACTTTTTGCGTTTCTCCTCTATTGGTTCATGCATACGGCCGGCGGTCCTGTAAAGGACATGCCGCCCAGCAGTGACCTCGTAGAATTCCATGGCTCGGAAATTGAAGAAAAAGATGGCGACCGCCTGTCGTGGCGGCTGACGGCCGATAAGATTCTCGTCGATCCGAAAACAGAAATCATGTATTTCATCAAACCGAAAGCAGAAATCTGGGAAAAAGACGGCACCTTACTGACCATCACGTCCGATAAGGGTGTCGTAGACCGTAAGAAGAAGATCATTGAACTCAAACAGCCGCTGCAGGCAGAAACCGACAAGGGCGATACATTGCAGACAGAGGGTAGTGTGTATTATAATATGGATACACGGCTTATTAATGGCGGCAAGGTATTGCTGAATCGGCATGATCAGACGACATTGAGCGGTGATTCTTTCGTAACGGATGCGGCGCTGGAACATGTAACCGTACAAGGCCACGCTAAGGTAACCAAAGGAGAGTAGAGCATGAAACAGAATTTACGCACGAAATTAGTAGCAGCTGCACTGGCCGGCGCCCTGATTCTGCCTGCTGCCGCTTCCTTAGCAGCAGATAACAACGCTGGCAATAGCAATCCTTCCGTTTCCGTGACGGCTGATAAATTGGAATACAATGGCAAAACACAGGTGGCAAAGGCTACGGGCAATGTCGTCATTGTCCGTGATCAGGCAACGCTCACCGGCGATGTAGCTACGTATAACCTGAAGACGGCTGAAGCAGATATGCAAGGGAACGTAACTGCTCAGCAGCCGGATATGCATATGACCTCTGAAACCCTGCATTCGACAAACCAGAATTATCTCGTCGCTACAGGCAGTGTCAAAGGTGTATATGGCGACAAAAAAGTCAATGGTGATAAAGTAGAATACTACCTGGATAAGGATCATGGCATCGTAACAGGCCACGGCTACCTTGAAGCCCAGGGATCCCAGATGTGGGCAGATCATATTGATGGCTGGTTCAAAGAAATCCGGGCCGTCGGTACGGGTAATGTACACATCGAATCACCGGCAGACGGCTTAACGGCCTATGGTAACAAAGCCGTGTATACGCAGACGCCGGGCCAGCAGAACGGCATTATCCACATGACCGGGAACGTCTATGCCACGCAAAATGGCAATCAGCTCTCCGGTAACGATGTAGAAGTACACCTGGCCGACAATTCCGTCCAGTCCAATGGCCGGTCGACTGTCGTATTTATACCAGGTAGCGAAGAACAGGGGAAATAATGTATATCCAGACGAACGATCTCATCAAAACGTATAAAGACCGCAACGTGGTAAATAAGGTCAGTATCCACGTTGACCAAGGGAGTATTGTCGGTCTGCTCGGGCCCAATGGTGCCGGTAAAACGACGACCTTCTATATGATTGTGGGTATCGAACATCCGACGGAAGGTACTATCTACATTGACGATCACGACATCACGAATCTGCCAATTCATAAGCGGGCTGCTTATGGCCTGGGCTATTTGCCTCAGGAAGCGTCTATTTTTCGCAAGATGACTGTAGAAGATAATCTGCTGTCCATGCTGGAAACGACGAAGCTCTCTAAAAAAGAGCAACACGAAAAGGCAGAATCGCTGATGGAGGAATTTACTATCACCAAGCTGCGCGACCGGCTGGGCATACAGTTGTCCGGTGGCGAACGGCGGCGTGTAGAAATCGCCCGCTGTCTCGTCATGGATCCGGCCTTCATCCTGCTGGATGAACCCTTCGCCGGCATTGACCCGTTGGCCGTCAATGATATTCAGGAAATCATCAGCCATTTGAAAGACCGGGGGATTGGCGTACTCATTACGGACCACAATGTCCGGGAAACACTGAGCATTGTCGATAAAGCATATATTTTGAATGAGGGGCAGATTCTTCTCGAAGGCTCTCCGGAATTCATTGCCAACAACCCAGTGGCGAAGAAATTCTATTTAGGTGAAGAGTTTACCATGTAACAAGGGGAATTGAATGAGAATACTAGATAAATATGTACTAAAAGAATTTATTGGTCCGTTTCTGTTTGGCGTCTGTGCTTTTACGGCAGTCTTCATCGGTACGGGCACGCTGTACCGGATAGCCAACCTGATCAATCAGTATGGCGCGTCTATGTGGGATGCCTTCCGTGTCCTCGTTCTGGCGTTGCCGTCCATTATTGTCGTAACCTTCCCCATGTCGGTACTGCTCGGTTCTCTCATGGCCTTTGGCAAGCTTTCCGGTAACAGTGAAATGATCGTCATGCGTACGGGCGGCCAGAATTTCATCCGCCTGGCCATGCCTATTTTCGTGGCAGCCCTCCTCATTTCCTTGGGCACGACGGCTTTTAATGAATACGTCGTACCACGGGCTAATAATGCGTATAACACGATTATCGATCAGGAAATCAAGCATAAGGTAGCACCGACGACGCAGGACCACATCATCCTCAAGGATGTCAAGGGACACGATATTAACAGTCTCATGTATGCCCGTCAGTATGATTCAAATGTGAAACAACTGCGGGATATTACGGTACAGGAGTTTGAAAACGATAAGCTCATGCGTGTGGAAAAGGCCGATTATGCCGATTGGAATGGCACCAAATGGGTAATGCACCAGGGCATCATTTACGACGTGTCTGTCGGGGACCAGGTGACGCGGCAAATGACCTTCCAGAACCAGGAATTACCGATTTCCCAGCGGCCGAACCGCATTAGTGAATCGCAGAAGAAACCGGATGAAATGACGATTCGTGAGCTGCGCGACCAAATTAAGCTGCTCGATGAAAATGCTGTCGATACGAATAAGATGAAAGTAGAAATGTATAACCGCTTCGCCATGCCGATGGCCAGCTTGGTTTGTGCCATTGTCGGCGCCCCCTTGGGGATGCAAAAGCAGCGGGGCAGTTCATCTATTGGTTTCGGCATCAGTGTCGTCGTTATCTTCATTTACTACACCATCATGACGCTTGGGAATGCCTTGGGCAATGGCGGTAAAATCCCGGCCTATTTGGCGGCGTTCCTGCCGGATATTGTGTGTGGCATTGCCGGGATTGTACTGGTATATCGCAAATCAAAGTGATATTCAGAGTGATTAGTACTGGACTCAAGGGCCGCCGTACTGGTCACTCTCCTTTTTTATTTATTTTTCAATTTGCTTTATTTTCTACACCTGTTATATAGTATCCTATGATATAATGATAAAAAGAATGGAGGTGCGACTATGGAATTCGGCTGGGTCATGTTATTGGTTCTCGCCGTGATGGGCGGAATCATTGCTTATCTTGGCGATAAGATAGGCTCCCGTGTGGGGAAAAGAAAAATAAAATTATTTGGCCTGCGGCCGAAATATTCATCCATCCTGATTACCATTATCACCGGAGTCAGCATTTCTGCCGTTACCTTAGGTGTTATGTCCGTTCTTTCACAAAATGTCCGCATTGCCTTGTTTGGCATGCATCAGCTGCAGCTGCAAAAGGCTGAATTGGAACAGCAGAAGGATAAACTTTTACAACAGGCTAAAGAATTAGGCCTGGAAATGGAAGAAAAAAATGCTCTCTTGGCAAAAAATGAAGAGTTGCTGCAAAAGCAGGAACAACAGCTTACCGATGCCAACGAGCGGATCCGTATGACCCAGCTGGACCTGCAGCAGACCCAGGCGGCCCGCGATGATATGAGCCGCCAGCTGACCATAGTCCAGGTAGCCCGCGACGAAATGATGGCCCGTAATGATCAGCTCAATTCAGAAAATAAAGAGCTGGAACAGACACAGGCCCGCATGACGGAAACGATAGGCAAGCTGGATGAACGGATCAAGCTGTTGAACCAGAAAATGACCGATATCCGTGAAGGACAGGTCTTATTCCGCGTCGGGGAGGTCCTTTCGAGCGTAGTGATTCAAAATGGGCAGGACGAAGAGGTCTTGCGCACCGAATTGGGCAAGCTCCTTTCCCAGACGAACGCACGTATCCGTGATCAGCTGGGCATTCAAAACCAGAACGCTGTGGTCCTCTATATCTCCCAGGATGAAATAGACCAGACCATTACAGCGCTGCACGATGCACCGCAGGGCAGCAAGCTCGTGCGTATCGTAGCAGCCGGTAATATCATTTTGGGCGAACCAGCCATGGTTCACTTCGAATTGTTTGATAATAAGCTCGTGTACCATCGGGAAGAACTGGTATATGAAGAACATTTGCAGGCCCAGGATGTAAGCGGCAGCGCGGAATATCAGGTATTCCGTTTCCTCCACGAAGTCAACCAGCAGGCTGTCAAGCGCGGCGTTCTGCCGGATCCGCTGACAGGGAATATCGGCTCCCTTACGGCGGCTGAAATGTTTGACACGATCCAGCGGATCAAGGCCAGCGGCAACGGTGATATCATTTTGCGGGCCGTGGCCTCGACAGATATTTATACAGCCGGACCGCTTAATATTGACATTATTGTCCGCTCCTATGCGGGACAATAGGAGGTGCCCATGCTATTTGCTATCGATCCGGGGTCGGAAAAGACCGGTACGGCTATCCTAAGGGAAGATGGCAGCCTCGTGAGCCGTCAGATTGTGCCTACGGGCACGTTGGCAGAGCATTTGACGAGGCAATACGCACACCACCCTTTTTCCCATATCGTCATGGGTGACGGGACCAATCACCGTCATCTGCAGCCTGTGGCAGAAGCCTGGATACGTACGCATCATCCGGAGATTACCTTTTCACTTATTGACGAAAAATTTACCACCGTAGAAGGACGTAAACTGTATTGGAAGTATACGCCACGTCACGGCTGGCGTCGTCTGGTTCCACTTTCACTGCAGTATCCTCCTGAACCGGTGGATGATTTCGTGGCCTGGATTATTGGGCTGCGGTATTTACATTCACAAGGAGGGGTTACATGATTTCACACCTATTACACGCGTTAGGCCTGGCCGTAGGGGCTTTTATTTATAACTTCGGGCTCAATGTGTTTCTCGTACCAAACCATGTCATTGATGGCGGCGTTGTCGGTATTGCGCTGATGGCGGCCCACCTTACGGGCATTTCCTTCAGCGTTTTCATCGTCGCTTTAAATATACCCTTTTTTATTTTTGGCTATCACAAGATAGGCCTGCATTTTACGATTTCTTCGCTGTTTTCGGTCTTCTGCCTGTCCGTATGGAGCAGTATGGTCCATTGGGAACCCATGACGGCAGATCCCTTTTTATCGACCATTTTCGGCGGTATGATCATAGGTATCGGTGTCGGCCTCATCATCCGCTGGGGCGGTTCTCTTGATGGGACAGAAATCTTGGCCATCATTGCCGAAAAGGTATCGCCCTTTTCGGTCGGTGAAATCGTCATGTTTTTCAACCTTTTCATTCTTGGCTCGGCAGGGTTCGTCTTTGGTGTCGACAGCGCCATGTACTCTCTTGTCGCCTACTTTATTGCGTACAAGATGATCGATATCGTTGTCAACGGCCTCGATGAAATGAAAGGCCTCTTTATCGTTACGGCGAAGCATGACGAAGTCGCCCGCACGATTACCCAGGACCTGGGCCGTGCGGTTACCTTACTGCACGGGGAAGGCGCCTATTCCCGGCACAAAACGCTGATTTTATACTGTGTCGTTTCGCGTTTGGAAATTACGAAAGTCCAGGATACGGTAAAGCATATTGACCCTCAGGCGTTCATTACGACCTTTGATATCCGGGAAACGCAGGGCGGCCTGTTTAAGCGGAAAAAGTAAAGTCCCTGAACGGGAGGGACCCTTCCGGTAGTTGACAGGGAAGTCCTATATGCCTTATCATATTAAATAATTGCATATAAAAGTTATATAAAATATATATAAGCAATGTGGAGAATGTCTCATTTTCCAAGAACAGGAGGAATCAGAGTGGCACAATTAAATTTCAACATTGAAGATATTTGCGGTACACTGTCCGAAAACAAGGATGGCTGGCATAAACAATTGACCTATATCAGCTGGAACAACCGGCCGGCAAAGTTTGACCTGCGGTCGTGGGACCCTGATTATCAGGCCATGACGAAGGGTATCACCTTGACGAAGGATGAACTGATCAAATTGAAAAACATCTTGGATAACATGGATTTTGATAAGTACTAAAGGAGTGTGAAGTATGCTTTCTCAGGTTCACCAGAGGAACAGGATGGAAGCATACTTTTTATTTTTCCTTGCCAAACCAGCAGAAACATTATATAATCTCTGTTGTATGTACTATTAATACTTGGTCATAATTTTTTAAGGTGATGGAATGGTTCGTATAGCCAGAGAGAAAAGACATGCACTACTAGCTCGCCGGATTGAAGAAAATCCGTTCATTAACGATGAAGAACTGGCCGAGGAATTCTCCGTCAGCATAGCGACGATCCGACTGGATCGCATGGCCTTGGGTATTCCGGAACTGCGTATACGGATTAAACAGCGTGCTGAAGCAGCACAGCAGGCGCAGGCACGCCGGACAGAGGTCATGGGCGACCTGATTGAATGTAATCCCGGCAAGGATGCGATTTCCATCATGACGGCCACAGAGGATATGCTGGATGCAGCACACATTGTGCAGTCCCGTTACCTCTACGCACAGGCTGATTCACTGACCAAAGCGGTCCTGAATTTGCCTGTATGTATCATTGCAGTAGCGAATCTTAAATATAAACAGCCCGTAACCGGCGGAGACAGGCTCGTAGCACGGGCAGAAGTCATCCGGCAGCGTGATCAGAAATATTACGTGTGGGTAAAGATACGCAAAAACGCGAAAGAAGTGTTTCGCGCGAAGTTTATCGTGGAATCTTTAGAATAACGGAGCGATAGTAAATGAAAATAGCTGTAGACGCTATGGGCGGCGATTATGCGCCAGAAGAGGTTGTCATCGGCGCTATCAATGCCGTAAAAGAATATAAGCTTGACGTCGTCCTCGTGGGCGATGAAACAAAAATACGCAAGGTGCTGCAAGACCAGCACGTAAAAGAAAGTGAGCGCCTTTCTATTGCACACGCCAGTGAAGTCATAGAAATGGGCGAACACCCGGCACAGGCCATCCGCAAGAAAAAGGATGCGTCCATCGTCGTAGCCACCCGTCTCGCGCGGGATGGCAAGTGCGATGCCGTCGTAGCACCAGGCAGTACTGGTGCCGCCGTAGCCGCGGCTCTCCTGGGCCTGGGACGAATTAAGGGCATTGAACGGCCCTGCATCGCGACGCCGATTCCGTCGAAACGGGGAATCACGGTTCTCCTCGACTCGGGTGCCAACTCTAATAGCAAGCCTAAGCATATGGTAGAAGCGGCCATTATGGGCTCGCATTATGCCAAATATATCCTCGGTATAGAGAAGCCGCAAATTGGCTTGCTCAATATCGGGGAGGAAGCAACCAAGGGCAATGAGCTCTGCCAGCAGACCTATCCCTTGTTGGAAAAACTGAAAACCATATCTTTTTATGGCAATGTCGAAGGCCGTGATATACCGAATGGTACGGTCGATGTCGTCGTCTGCGATGGCTTTGTCGGCAATGTTATCTTGAAATTTGGTGAAGGACTGGGCATGTTCATTTACCAGCTCGTCCGCGATGCCATAAAACGAAGCGGCTTTATTGCAAAGCTAGGTGCCATGGCTATTTACCCGGCCTTGAAATCCTTGAAGAAACAGCTTGATTTCACCGAATACGGTGGTGCGCCGCTCTTAGGGGTAAATGGCAGTTTCATTATCTGCCACGGAAGTTCCAAAGCAAAAGCCATTAAGAATGCTATACGCGTGGCAGGTGAACTGGTCGAACAAGACGTAACCGGACACATCCGCACCAGTATAGAGGAAGAAGAGGTAGAACAGTATGATAGTGAAAGCTAATCCGGCAGGTATTCTCGGGACAGGTCATAGCGTTCCCGATCAGGTTTGGACCAATGAATATTTGGAAACCTTCCTGGATACGTCTGATGAATGGATTCGTACGCGCACCGGCATCGGTGCCCGTCATGTAGCACCTGAAGGTGTGAATACGTCCGATCTCTCTATTGAAGCTGCACAGCAGGCGCTGGAAGCTGCCAATGTCAAAGCGGAAGATTTGGACCTGATCATCGTTTGCACGCTGACTCCGGACCTCACGCTGCCGAGTACGGCTTGCATGGTACAGGCTAAATTAGGCGCCGTCCATGCAGCTGCTTTTGATTTGGAAGCGGCCTGCTCCGGCTTTGCCTATGGCTCTATTATCGCTTCCCAAATGATTGAAAATGGCATGTATAATCATGTCCTGGTCATTGGCGCAGAAGTATTGAGCCGCGTCATCAACTGGAAGGACCGTGCTACGTGCGTCCTCTTTGGCGATGGTGCCGGTGCCGCTGTCATCGGCCGTGTACCCTCCGGCTATGGTATCCTTGGCGGTGCTATGGGCGCAGACGGTACGGGCGGTGATTTCCTGACTATTCGCAGCGGTATTGCCCAGCCTATGACCGACGCCCGCCGGGAAGACGGCTCTGCGCTGGCCATTATGGACGGTAAAGAAGTCTATAAGTTTGCTGTAAAGGCCATGCCCCATGCAGCCGAACTGGCGCTCGAACGGGCAGAGCTGACGAAAGAAGACATCGATGTCCTCGTACCGCACCAGGCCAATATCCGCATTATCGAATCGGCAGCCCGCCGCTTGCAGGTGCCGATGGAAAAAGTATATGTAAATATAGAAAAGTATGCCAATACATCAGGTGCTTCTATCCCCATCGCGTTGGATGAAGCCGTTCGTACGGGCATGATCAAACGTGGTGATATTGTCTGCCTGGCAGGCTTTGGTGCCGGCCTTACGTGGGGCAGCGTCGTAATGAAGTGGTATTGATTGGATTGAGGTGACCATGATGAAAACAGCATTTGTATTTCCTGGTCAGGGAGCACAAAAGGTAGGCATGGTAAAGGATCTGTATGAAAACTATGCCGTCGTAAAAGAGCTTTTTGAAGAAGCAGACGATGCCTTAGGCTTTTCTCTGACGAAGCTGATTTTTGAAGGACCGGACGAAGATCTTATGCAGACCAGCAATACGCAGCCGGCTATCCTGACGGCCAGCACAGCCTGCTGCCGTGTTCTGGCACAGGAAGGTGTAACACCGGATATCGTTGCCGGTCACAGCCTGGGTGAATACTCTGCTCTCGTTGCAGCAGGCTCCCTGAGCTTTGCCGATGCCGTCCGTACAGTCCGGCTGCGTGGCCAGTTTATGCAGGAAGCAGTACCCCTTGGTGAAGGCGGTATGGCTGCTATTCTCGGTCTCGACGATGAAAAAATCAAGGCCATTTGTGCCGATATTTCTGCGCAAGGCGGTGTCGTTCAGGCAGTAAACTTCAACTGCCCGGGCCAGACCGTTATTGCCGGCGCGGCCAAGGCCGTTGAAGCAGCCGTAGAAGCGCTGAAAGCAGCTGGTGCCAAACGGGCCGTTCTGCTCCATGTGAGCGCACCTTTCCACAGTTCCTTGATGGAACCGGCAGCCAAACGGTTGGCAGAAGTACTCGATTCGATTACGATTCACGATGCTGCCATTCCGGTTGTTGCCAACGTCAATGCGAAAATGGAAACGGCTGCTGCTGAAATTAAAGAAGCACTGGTCAAACAGGCAGCCAGTCCGGTACTCTGGATTGATTGCACGCATACGATGCAGGCCTTTGGCGCTGAAACCTTCGTCGAAGTAGGACCGGGTAAAACAATTTGTGGCTTTAACCGCAAGATTGATCGTAAAATCCATAGTGAAAACGTAGAAGATATACCATCCTTACAGAAAACACTTGAATTTTTCCAGGGGGTTAGATAAAATGCTCTTAACGGGTAAAACAGCGATTGTCACAGGCGGTTCGCGTGGCATTGGCAGAGCCGTTGCACTGGCTCTGGCAAAAGCCGGGGCTAACGTTGCCATTATTTATGCCGGCAATACGGCAGCAGCAGAAGAAACGAAACAACTCGTCCAGGATCAGGGCGTCCAGGTACTGGCCCTGCAGTGTGACGTAGCCGATGAAACTGCTGTTACGGATATGGTAAAGACTGTGAAAGACCAGTTTGGCTCTGTCGATATCCTCGTAAATAATGCCGGTATCACCCGCGATGGCCTGCTCATGCGTATGAAAGCGGCAGACTGGCAGGATGTTCTCGATACCAACCTGACAGGCGTATACCACTGTACCAAGGCTGTATCGAAGCTGATGATGAAACAGCGGCATGGCGCCATTGTTAATCTTTCCTCTGTCGTTGGCGAAACGGGGAATGCCGGCCAGGCAAACTACGCTGCTGCCAAAGCAGGAATCCTGGGCTTTACTAAAGCCGTTGCCAAAGAATTGGCGTCACGGAATATCCGTGTAAACGCTGTTGCTCCGGGGTACGTCGAAACGGATATGACCGCCGTACTGACGGAAGCAGCACGCGAAGAAATGCTACGTTCCATTCCCTTGGGCCGCGCAGCTACTGCTGAAGACGTGGCACAAGCCGTACTCTTCCTCGTATCGGATGCGTCGTCGTATATTACGGGACAAGTCCTCAACGTGGACGGCGGCATGGTAATGTAATATAATAAAAATAGGATATTGAAAGGGGGTGAATTGGAAATGAGCGAGGAAGCAACTTTTGAAAAAGTAAAAAGTATCGTTGTAGAACAGCTGGGTGTTGACGAAAAAGAAGTCAAGATGGACGCTGCTTATATTGACGATTTAGGCGCTGATTCCTTGGACATCGTAGAACTGATTATGGCTTTCGAAGAAGAATTCAATATCGAAATCCCTGACGATGTTGCAGAAAAAATCAAAACTGTTAAAGATACAGTGGAGTACATCGAAAAGGAAAAGAAAGCGTAAGTATGCAAAAAAGATCCGGATGGGGGAAGGACGCCTGTCCTTTTCCCAAACGGTATCTTGAATGGAGGAAACCATAGTGAAGCTGCCAGAATTACGTATAGGTAAGCTTGTAGCCAAAGTGCCAATCATTCAGGGAGGCATGGCAATACGTTTGTCCACTGCCCGCTTAGCAGCTGCTGTAGCAAATGAAGGCGGTATAGGCCTGATTGCCATTTCCGGCATGCCATACGATGAAATCAGATATGAAATCCGTTTGGCCAGAAAACTGGCACCGAACGGAATTATTGGTATAAATGCCATGGTTGCAGCCCAGGATTTTAAAGGGATTGTAATGACGGCAATTGAAGAAGGAATCGACTTAGTTGTAGCGGGAGCAGGTTTTTCGCGGGACATGTTTGCCTGGGGAAAAGCCTCGGGCACAGCCATTGTACCGATTGTCTCCTCTGCCAAACTAGCTAAAATATCCCAGAACCTCGGCGCTGCCGCCGTCGTCGTTGAAGGCGCGGAAGCAGGCGGGCATCTGGGCACAAATCGTTCGAGCCGGCTCATTGTGCCGGAAGTACGGGCTGCCGTTGATATTCCGGTTATTGGTGCCGGTGGTATTTTACACGGCGAAGACATTGCAGAAATGCTCCGCCTCGGTGCCAATGGGGTACAGATGGGCAGCCGTTTTGCTGCCAGTGTCGAATCAAATGGTTCTGAAGAATTAAAGAAAGTATATCTTCGCGCTAATAAGCCCGAAGATTATATACTCGTGCATAGTCCGGTCGGACTGCCGGGCCAGGCAATCCGTACGCCCTTTTCGGAACGCGTATTGCTGGGAACGGCGCCGAAGCCTATCATGTGTGACCACTGCCTGCGCAAATGCAGTCATAAATATTGTATTATCCGGGCCCTCACACGGGCACAGCAAGGCGATGTAGAAACAGGTCTGGTCTTTTCCGGCCGGCGGATGCAGGAAATTCATGAAATCCTGACGGTTAAGGAAATCTTTGCATATTTGAAACGGGAAACCGATGCGATTCCCGACTAAAGATGACATTTTTTTTGGATGAGGTGAATATTTTGGAAAAACGCGTAGTAATTACCGGGTTAGGAGTTGTTTCTCCTGTAGGAATAGGTAAAGATTCCTTTTGGGATGCCCTCCTGGCCGGCAAGAACGGGATAGGTCCGATTACTCATTTTGACGCATCGGAATATGCAGCACGCATTGCCGGAGAAGTGAAGGATTTCGATATTTCCAGCTTTGGCATTGATCGTAAAGAAGCACGTCACATGGATGTTTCTACACAGTATGCCGTAGCTGCTGCCAAACTGGCATTGGATGATTCGAAAATCAATCTGGATGAAGAAGATCGCGATCGTATCGGTACGGTCGTTGGTACAGGGATTGGCGGTATGGAAACGCTGCACAATCTCTATAAAGGCCTCTTTGAAAAGGGTCCGTCCCGGGTCAACCCCTTTGTTGTGCCTAAGATGATCGGCAACATGGCTTCCGGCCAGGTATCCATTGTCTTTGGCTTGAAAGGCCATTGTGCCAGCGTCGTAACCGCTTGTGCAACCGGTACGAACTCTATTGGTGACGCCTGCCGCATGATTCAGCGCGGTGAATTGGATGCAGCTGTAGCCGGTGGTACAGAAGCCGCTGTTTCTCCCGGTGCCGTTGCCGGATTTGCTGCTATGAAAGCCTTGAGCACGCGTAATGATGATCCTGCCCATGCATCCCGTCCCTTCGACAAAGACCGCGATGGCTTTGTCATGGGTGAAGGTGCCGGCATTGTCGTTCTGGAAGAACTGGAACATGCAAAAAAACGCGGTGCCCACATTTATTGTGAAGTAGCCGGCTATGGCAGCAATGCCGATGCCTATCACATTACGGCACCTGCGCCGGAAGGCATTCAGCAGGCTAAATGCATGAAGCTTGCCATTGATGATGCAGGCCTCAAACCGGAAGATGTCGATTATGTCAACGCCCATGGTACGTCGACGCACCTTAATGACTTAAATGAATCCAAAGCCGTTGCCCGCGTTTTTGGTGATCATGCCAAAGAACTGCTCGTCAGCTCGACGAAATCCATGACCGGTCATTTGCTTGGTGCTGCCGGCGCTGTCGAAGCCATTGCTTGCGCTATGACGATTGAAACAGGCAAGGTACATCCGACAATTAACCTGGAAGAACCGGAAGATGAATTGAAAGAAATCGGTTTGAACTACGTACCTGGTCAGGCTGTAGCTGCTGATGTAAAAGTAGCTATTTCTAATTCCTTCGGTTTTGGCGGTCATAATGCAACCCTCCTGTTCAAGAAATACGAAGCCTAGAAGAAGTGTATTGATGAAACCAGAAAGAAAACAACAGCTCGAAGAATGTATCGCCTTATTGGGATTACCGGAGTTCCATGATCTCCGCCTTCTCGATGCGGCACTGACACATTCCTCGTATGTGAACGAAAATAGAAAGGCTCACGCCCATCATAACGAACGGCTGGAATTCCTGGGTGATGCCATTCTTGACCTGGTTATTGGGGAATATTTATTTCTTCATTATCCGGAAATGCCCGAAGGCGAGCTTTCCAAAGCCCGGGCCAGTGTTGTCAGCGAAACGCCGCTGGCTGCCGTATTTGGCGGCTATCATATAGGGGACTATATGCTCATGGGCCGGGGCGAACAACGCTCTGGCGGGCGCACGCGGGTCAGTATTCTGGCCGATGTTTTTGAAGCCGTCGTCGGTGCTTTGTACATCGATCACTCGTACGAAGCGGCACGTGTCTTTATTTTGCATCAGCTGAAAGGCTATTTGGATCTCGTCGCCAGCGGTCAATATGGCAAAGATTACAAAACCCTATTTCAGGAATATGTCCAGCAAGATGGTGAACAGGATATTACGTACGAACTTTGCCGGGAAGAAGGGCCGGATCATGACAAGACCTTTTATATGCAGGTCGTTGTGAATGGCAAGGCGTTAGGTGAAGGTAAAGGAAAAACGAAAAAGGACGCAGAACAGCATGCAGCGCAGGAAGCGCTGAAGCGGCTCCACGTCATACAGTAAAAGATGCGGCCTGGGCCGCATCTTTTTTTTGGAGGCAGACGATGAAAACTTCCATCATTCCCATTTTTATTCCCCATATTGGTTGTCCCTATCGTTGTGTTTTTTGTAATCAGTGGCGGATTACAGGCCACCAGGGTATGCCCAGGGCAGCAAGTGTGGCTGCCCAGATTGCACGCTATACAGAGGGCGTACAGGAGCAGCGCCATTGGGAAGTCGCCTTTTATGGGGGCAGCTTTACAGCCATACCGGCAGACCTGCAAGAAGAACTTTTGGCCCCTGCCAAGGAAGCGCTCAATCAAGGGCGCATTGCCGCCATCCGCTGCTCTACCCGTCCTGACTGCATTACGCCAGAGACGCTGCAACGGCTTTCACAGTATGGCCTGACCATTGTGGAACTGGGGGTGCAATCTATGGACGCAGTGGTGTTAAATAAGGCAAAACGGGGCCATTCGGCAGACGATGTCGTCCGGGCAACGTGCCTCTTGCGGTCTGCCGACTTTACTGTAGGCCATCAGCTCATGCCCGGCCTGCCAGGTGAAGACCGGGCCAGTCTCGTACGGACGACGGCTGCTATTTGCCGCCTTAAGCCGGATCTGGCTCGCATTTACCCTGTAGCCGTCATTGACGGTACAGAGCTGGCCGAAGCCTATAAGCAAGGGGACTACAGGCCTATTTCCATCCATGAAGGCGTGCAGCGTGCCGCCTATATGAAGCAGCGTTTCCTGGAAACAGGGATTCCGGTTATCCGTACGGGCCTGCAGGCGACGTGCGATTTAGACGATCCGTCCCAGGTACTCGGCGGCGCTTACACGCCGGCCATGGGGGAACTCGTCGATACGAAACGCTATCAAAAGCAGCTTTTTTCCGTTCTCGATACGGTGGCAGACCAGGTTACGGCTATTGCCTGTAACCGCCACGACATAAGCCGCACGCGGGGCTATCATAAGGTAACGGTAAAACGCGCGGCACTGCGATATAAACGAAGCTTTACCTGGCAGGAGGATAACGGTCTGCCTGAAGGAACCATAGCGGTCAGAACGGCAAATAGGGAGTATCACATCGAAACATCTGCCGGGACCGTACAGTGTAAAAATACAGAAGGATAACGTGAAAGCAAAGGATAATTTTTATCCATGACAAAATAGAAAGACGATATGCGTTGACGTAATGCTTGGTGAGTGCTAGAATACAAGCATAAAGAACGATATGGTATATAAGGAGTTCGCAGAAACGGACTCCTTATAAAAAAATTCAGAATAGAGAATTAAGTTCAATATACAGAACAAAAGACTAGGACAACAGTTCTTGGAATCCGGATATAAGACTGTTGACTATATATGACAGCAACGATGGCTGCTGCCGATATTTTTTTTCGGTAGAGGAGGTTTTCGTATGGCATCTATTGATCCCAAAACGAATACGTTAGTCGAAAAGCCCACCAATGTGCGGTGGCAAGTGTTTATTGCAATCTTCATTCTCTGTTCTATTAACTATGTAGACCGGGCGGTTATTTCCGTCCTCATGCCGTCTATTCAGTCCGATTTGGGCTTTTCTCCGGAAATGGTCGGCGTCATTTTTAGTGCGTTCTTCTGGGGCTATGTATTGATGCAGATCCCTTGTGGCTGGCTTTGCGATAAAGTGCAGCCCGGGAAGGTAATCGTTGGTACAGGTGTCCTTTGGGGCGTATTCCAGATTATTACGGGTTTTATTACGAGCAGTACACTCTTTATTGTCGTCCGTGCCCTCCTCGGTGTATCGGAAGCACCGATTTATCCGGCCGGTGGCAAACTGCAGTCTGTATGGCTGACGAAGAATGAACGTGGCAAAGGGTCAGCCCTGCTCGATTCCGGTTCTGCCGTAGGCAATGCCATTGGTGCTCCGCTCTGTGCGTTATTCGTGGCCTTTCTCGATGGCTGGCGCGGTGCCCTCATGGCAGCCGGCGTTTTGACGATCCTCGTCGTTATTGCCTGCAAGCCGCTTATGGCTCATACGCCGGAAAACAGCCCGCGCTGCAACGAAGCAGAACGGGAATATTTACGGAAAGCCTTTGAAGAAGAAGATGCCGAATCCATGACAGCTGCACAAGCAGAGGACGGAACGGCTTCTTCCGGTACGACCCTTGGCAAATACCTGACGTCGCGCAGCTTCTGGAGCCTGTGCCTCGGCTTTGGTGCCTATGACTCGTTCTGGTACGGCCTTATGACCTGGGGGGCCTTATACCTCCATGCAACACACGGCCTGGATATTAAAGGCTTAGGCGGAGCCATCTTCGTCATTTACATGATCGGTGTATTAGGCGAAATCGTCGGCGGAACCTTAACCGATAAATGGCGCCAAAACGCAGCCGACAGCAATAAGATCATGCGTCGTCTGTTCCCGATCCTGGGCATCTGCATTGCCATTCCAATGTATCTCCTTTCGGCAGCTACGAATGTGTATATTGCCGTAGCGTTCTTATCCATCGCCATGTTCTTTGAAAAATGGTGCGGCTGCCTCTACTGGTCTCTGCCGGCACTGTGCTCTGACCGTAAGCACAGTGGTGCCGTTGGCGGTGCTATGAATATGTTTGGTAACCTGGGCGGGGCCATTGTGCCGATCGTCGTTGGTTTGATCGTAGGTGCAACGGGCAGCTACTACTGGGCTCTGATGCTCTTCGTAGGCCTGGCTGTCGCTCTGGGTGTATTACCGGCCTTGATCAACTATAATAAAAAGATTGGTATGGAATAAAATATTGCATAGTAGTATAGCAATAATACGAAAAGACATGTATACTATAAGAGTAAAACATACTTAATCGTAGGAGGCAGTATTTATGAGTCGTTATAACAAAGTTTCAAAAGAATTATTGGATGAACTGCTGGCACTTTTGGGCAAGCACAACATGACAGTGGATCCGGAAAAACTGGATACCTTCAAGACAGATGAAGAAACGAACCCGATTTATTTCCATACACCGGAAGTAGTCGTGTTCCCGGAATCGACGGAACAAGTAGCAGGCGTCATGAAGCTGGCTAACAAATACAAGGTTCCTGTAACGCCCCGTGGCGGCGGCAGCAGCCTGGCCTGCGGTGCTATTCCTGTTTACAACGGTATCGTATTGTGCCTGGAAAAGATGAACAAAGTCTTGGAAGTCAATGCAGATGCCCTGTATATGATTGCTGAAGCCGGTACTATTACGACAGAAGTACAGGCCGCTGCCAAAGCAGCCGGTTTATACTATGCCGGTGACCCGAGCTCCAAAGCATCCAGCGAAATCGGCGGCAACATTTCTACGAACGCCGGCGGCAGCCGTGTTGTTAAATACGGTACGACACGCGATCAGGTGTATTGGCTGGAAATCGTTACCCCGACCGGTGAAATTACCCGCGTTGGCAAACGGTTACAGAAAAATACGACCGGCTATGCGCTGGAAAAATTGATCTGCGGCTGTGAAGGTACGCTGGGTATCGTCACCAAAGTCTGCCTCAAATTGCGCCCCATTGCTCCGTTCCACTTCGATTTGGTCGGCATTTTCAAAAATGTCAACGACGCCCTGGCCGTACCAAACCAGCTGCAAAAAGCAGGTGTACAGCCCACGGCTATTGAATTCCTCAACACGGAAGCGATCCAGAGTGCCGAACGTTTCCTCGGTCTCGAACTGCCGTATTCGAAGGAAGATGGCAACTACATTATCGTAACGGTTGATTCCTATGATCAGGATGACCTGGACAACCGCGTAGCTACGGCTGACGAAATTTGCCAGAACAATCATGCTGCAGAAACGCTCGTAGCTGACGAACGTATTTGGAATGCCCGCTACTGCAATGGCGAAGCTGCCCGTAACGACAGCCGCGTATTCCTGGCTGAAGATATCGTAGTTCCTATCGATAAGATTCCTGATCTCGTAGCTAAATTGCCGGAAATCAAGGAAAAATATGGCATTACGACGAACGTTGTTGCCCATATCGGTGATGGCAATATTCACGTTAACGCCATGAAGATGGATATGCCTCTGGAAAAATGGAATGAAATCATTCCTCAGTACCATGATACGCTGTACACCTTCGTATACAGCTTAGGCGGCTGCCTCTCCGGTGAACACGGCATTGGCCTGCGTAAGATCGCAGAAATGAAGAAATTTACAGACCCGGTTGAATTAGGCATGATGGAAGCAATCAAGAAGGCCTTGGACCCGAACCTGATTCTCAACCCATCCAAGATCTTTGATTTTGGTAACTAATTTATCTTTTCGTCTGTTACAAGACTCCGCCCGTATGGCGCCTCTCTGGTGGGGCAGCCCTACGGGCGGTTCCATATACGAAACGTGTACAATAGGTAGTCGTGCTTCAGGAAAGAAGGATATCTATGGTAAAATCAGGCAACAGTCCTATTGTCCGCTCTGCTGCCCGGGCGTTGGATGTATTGGAAATCGTTGTACAGGCAGAAAAAGCGCCTACGTTTACGATGATTCAAAAGGCGTCGGGTATTCCTAAAAGCTCCTTATCGTACTTACTGCAGGAACTCGTCCAAAAACGCTATCTGCAGTTTGACACGGAGCGGAAGGTCTATTATCCGGCCGTCGCATTGCTCTCACTAGCAGCGCAATGTATCAGTACAACCAGTTTTTCCGTCGAATTGACGCGGGGCATACAGGACCTGCAGAAGGCGACCGGGGAAACAACGCACGCAGTCATCCGCGATGGGCGCTTTGCCGTTTTTATTGGCAAACAGGCACCGGCAAAAGCCGTCAGTTCAGTCCTCAATTTAGGCTTTAAACTGGGTGCCCACGCAACAGGCTGTGGCCTGGTCATGCTGGCTGCTGTGCCTGATGAAACACTGCATGCACTTCTTGATGATGTAGACCTGGAGCAGTATACGCCGTACACTCTTACGGATAAAACACGCCTTTACCGTGAGCTGCGTCATGTACGCCGCTACGGCTATGCCTTTGATAACCAGGGCAACATTCTTGGCGGCTGCTGTTTGGCGGCACCTGTATATAACAGGGAAAAAGAAGTGGTAGCAGCGATTAGCGTCAGTTTTTTGGCAAGCAAGGCGACGATTTCCTATATTCGTTTTCTTAAGCGTAAAGTAAAGGCTAAGGCAAAAGAAATCAGTATGCACCTTGGCTATTTATAAAACTGCAAAAGACCGGCTCCCGGCGGTAGGTACTACCGTTGGGAACCGGTCTTTTATACTACATAGGGTCTGCTTTGGCAGCAGCAAGGGTCGTTCGGAGTGCTTTAAAATCGTCGGCAGCCTGCAGGACGATCATGTCTTTGCGGGCTACAAGACCGTCTGTATTGGCACAGACGACAGGACAGCCGCAGACGATGAGCCAGTAATCGGCTGTTGTCGTACCCTGCTGGGCGTAGATATAGGTGTGCTCTGGAAAGTCTGCCATCAGGCGCTGTACTTCAGCTGCACGGTCGTACGTGCTGTTACAGCCGCCACAGTATTTGATTCCAATAACCATAGTACCTCCTAGTGGTGCCGCTGGCTAAGGATTGCCTTGGCTTGGGCAATAAGGTCATCGCTCACACTGGTGTCGAGGATGACATCTTCAATTTCCGGGAAGGCAGCCTTTAATCGTTCGGCAACGATTTCTTCTGTCGTAATCGTCGCCGAAGGACAGCCGCTGCACATACCGGTCAGGCGGATATATACGTTTCCCTCTTCTAAACGCTGCAAAACGACGTTGCCGTTATGGGCGGCCAGAATAGGACGGATTTCTCGATCAAGAACATCTTCTATTGCTTGGGTTGTTAATGCCATATTACAATCCCCCTTTCTTTTTTTGATACTCTCATTGTAATATAGATGACAAACACTGTCAAAAGATAGTGGAAAAAATGATACGAATATACAAATTGATGCGTAAAGCCGTATAAAATTCTTCCTTTTCCAGCGGGGATGTGGTAAAATCAGGTCATACGTGTGTTAATATTTTACAAAGAAACTTATATGTTGTGCAGAACTCAAGGAGGATTTAGAAATGGCAGTAGTACTCAGAGATGTGGGTCAGTATATTCAAGGTGCAGGAGAATTAGATAATTTAGGTAAATTTGTCAAGAAATTAGGCAATAAATTCCTGCTCATTTGCTCTGAACATAATAAGAGCCGCATTGGAGACCGTGTAGAAGCCGCATTGGCAAGCGTAGAAAAAGAAGTGGTATATTCCGAATTCTACAATCAGTGCACGATGGAAGCCATTGATACGGCTGTAGCACATGGTACAGAAGCAGGTTGTGACGTCATTATCGGCGCTGGCGGTGGTACTGCCATTGATACGGCAAAAGCAGTAGCTACTCTCATGGGTGGTATTCCTTGCGTTATTCTGCCGACGATTGCTTCGAACGACGCTCCTTGTGCAGGCCTTTCTGTCGTATACAACGAGGAAGGTGTTGTCGTTAAGGTTATCAACATGCTCCGCAATCCGGACGTCGTCCTCGTCGATACAGGTATTATTGCCCAGGCTCCCAAGAGCTACCTCGTTTCCGGTATTGGCGATGCCCTGGCTACGTATTTCGAAGCCCGTGCCTGCTGGCGTACAGGTGCCCGTACCATGGCCCGTGGCAACTGCTCCCATACCTCTTTGACGATGGCCAAGCTTTGCTATGACCTGCTCCTCGGTCATTCCGTAAAGGCCTTGGCGGCTGTAGAAAACAAAGAAGTGAACGAAGATCTGGAAAACGTAGTAGAAGCCAGCATTTTCCTCAGCGGTTTTGGCGCTATTTGCGGTGGCCTGGCTGCTGCTCATGCTGTCAACGATGGCTTAGGCGCTATTCCTCAGATCCATGCTAATGGTACTTCGCACGGTGAAAAGGTTGCCTTTGGCCTTTTAGTACAGCTTATCCTGGAAAAAGCACCACAGGAAGAATGGGATACAGTACTCCGGTTCATGCAGACCGTTGGCCTGCCGACAACACTGGCTGAATTAGGCTTCAAGGATTTCGTTGAAGCAGATCTGCGCCGGGCTGCCAAAATTGCTGCATCGCCGAAAGAATTCACGAAAAACGTTCGTGCCGACATTACGGCAGACGAAGTATACGATGCTATTCTGGCTGCTGACAAAGCTGGAGCCCGCCAGTAATATAAAAAAGAATACATAGAAGAGGGAATAAGGGGGAACATACCTGAGGCGGCCAAGCCTGGCGTATGTTCCTCCTCTCTGTCTAAATACGCATAAATGTGATATAATATATGTGTTTTAGTACCTCTTGCCAGGTACGATAAGCAACGAACAACACCAGATGGAGGATATAAAATGGCACAGGTAAAAATTACCGAAACGGTTCTCCGCGATGGACATCAGTCTATAGCGGCGACGCGCATGCGCCTGCGGCAGATGCTTCCGGTTCTGGAAGCAATGGATGAAATCGGCTATAATGCCCTGGAATGCTGGGGCGGCGCGACGTTTGATACGTGTATGCGTTTTCTAGACGAAGATCCGTGGGAACGGCTGCGGACGATTAAAAAATATGTCAAAAAGACACCGCTGCAGATGTTATTCCGCGGCCAGAATATTTTAGGCTATCGCCACTATGCAGATGACGTGGTCTATGAATTTGTCAATCGGGCCGTCGATAACGGGATCGATATTATTCGCGTCTTTGATGCACTCAACGATCCGCGCAATATGGAAGCTGCTATTAAAGCTGCTAAGGATACGAAGAGTGTACACGTTCAGGGTACGCTGGTTTACACGATCAGCCCGATTCATACGCTGGAATCCTTTACAAAGGTAGCCAGTGAATTGGAATCTATGGGTGTCGACTCCGTTTGCATTAAGGATATGTCCGGCCTTTTGGCACCGTATGACGCATATAATCTCGTACGCATGCTGAAGAAGCATTTGAGCGTTCCTATTGAACTGCACACACACTGTACCTGCGGCTTTGGCGAAATGACCTACATGAAGGCCGTTGAAGCCGGTGTTGATATTATCGACACGGCCTTGTCGCCCTTTGGCGAAATTACGAGCCAGCCTGCTACGGAAACGATGGTTATGGCCCTGCAAGGCAGCATTTATGACACCGGTATCGATACGGAACGCCTGTGGCCGCTGACGGAACATTTTAAAAAGGTCCGCAAGGAACTGGCAGAAGAGTTCAAGCTCACCATGCCGAATCAGATCAATCCGGCTGTACGGAAATATCAGATTCCCGGCGGCATGCTGACGAATTTATACAATCAGCTCAAAAACCAAGGGGCAGAAGACCGCTTCGATGAAGTTTTGGCTGAAATGCCAAATGTACGCCGCGATTTAGGCTATCCGCCACTGGTTACGCCGACCAGCCAGATTACAGGGTCAGCTGCGGCCTTGAACGTGCTCTTTGGCCGGTATAAGATGATAACGAACGAAGTACGCGATATTGTACGCGGAAAATATGGTCGTGTACCCGGTACCATTACGGAGGAATTCCGTAAAATGTGTATTGGTGATGAACCGGTAATTGATCATCGCCCGGCAGACGATTTGGAACCGGAATTGGGGAAAGCAAAAGAAGCTTTAGCAAAGGAAGGGTTCCCCGATGCAAGTCCTGAAGATATCTTAAGTTATACCTTATTCCCGGAAGTCGCGTTGCCTTTCTTTAAAAGCCGCAAACAGACAGAACAGCCTGTAGATTAATGAAAGCATAAAATAGCCTTAGACCAGAATCCCTTCTTAGAGGCACGATGTGCCGGCACGGGAGAGATCCGGTCTAAGGTTTTCTTTTTGCACAACAAAAAAAACCTTTGAACAAAAGTCCAAAGGTTTTTATATGGTCGGAACGGCGAGATTTGAACTCGCGACCTCTTCCACCCCAAGGAAGCGCGCTACCAAGCTGCGCCACGTCCCGCTGACCTTTTAATTCTAATGGATTAAGCCGCTCTTGTCAAGGCCTAATGTATAAAAAATGTATGGGTAGCGTTTTCAAACGAGTAGTTCTATGATATAATATTAATAAATAATAATTATCGATTACTTGAAGGGGGGAATTCTGATGAAGAAGATGCCTGTTCTATTTGCCGGTCATGGTAGTCCCATGATGGCCCTTGAAGATACGCCAGTGACGCAGCAATTTACAGCCCTTGGCAAGGACATACGCATGCAGTTCGGTACACCTAAGGCAATTCTTGCCATTTCTGCCCACTGGTATACGCCGGATACGTATGTGCAAACAGCAAAGCAGCCACGCCAGATTTACGATATGTACGGCTTTCCGGAAGAACTGTACCGTGTTGTCTATCCCGTGCAGGGGTGTCTGCCGCTTTCGAAATCGGTACAGTCCCTGCTGGGCCATGACGTAACTGTAAACGATGAGTGGGGCATCGATCATGGCACGTGGACCGTTCTGGTTCATCTTTTCCCGGAAGCAGATATACCGGTTGTACAGCTTTCTGTGGCCCAGAGACTGACGACGACGGAAGCCTATGCCATAGGAGAACGCTTGGCTCCTTTGCGTGATGAAGGATATTTGATTGTGGCCAGTGGCAATATTGTACATAACCTGGCCCGTGTAGAATGGCACATGCGTGGTGGGTCACCTATGGCTGAAGAATTTAGCAATCAGATTCGCAATGCCGTCGTACGGCGGGCTGATGAAGCTGTATTGCAATACACCATGCTGCCGCAGGCCCGCTACGCCGTACCGGTACCGGATCATTTTATGCCGCTCGTGTACGTGCTGGGGGCAACCAAAGGGGAAGTTCCCCAGGTCTTTAATGACCATTGTGAATTAGGCGCATTATCCATGACCGGTTTTGCCTTTGGCATGGATAAAAAATAAATGATTATTGATAACGATTTTCTATTGAAAATATCTGCTAAAATGAGTATAATAAATATGTAAGGAAAGCATTTTAGATCATCTGAATGAGGGAGGCGCTGACCATGGGAATAGAATCAGTAAAAAAAGTAAAATACATCGTATCGGAAGTGTTCAAAGGCTACGCCAGCAATACCTCTGGCGGGTGCTGCGGCGTGTCATTACCGCCGGAAGAACAGCATAAACTGAAAGAACTTAAAGAAGGATCCCAGTGCAGAAATAAATAAGGTTGCTGCGGCCCGGAGTATATACTTACGGGCCGTTTTTTGTTGACAGCACATATACGTTGCAGTACACTGAATACAGAAGAAAACGCACGGCGGGGACACCACCTAGGGTGTCAGGACGCCGTGCGTTTTATTTTGTATAGTGAGGTGTTCGTATTGAAAATCGTATTTAATGGAAAGCATCTGAACTGGACAGGTGGTACTGTAACGGAATTGCGCCGGCTTTACGGTGCAGGACAGGAAATTGCTATTATTAACGGCTTTGCTGCCGATGAGGATACGTCTCTCAATGAGGGAGATGAAGTATATCTCATTCCTAAGGACCGGCTGCCACCTAAGGCAGCACTGGAAGCTATGATGTGCTCCCGCCATACGCCGCGGGTACATGAAAAAGTGCATGCCGGCCGCGTAGCCATATGCGGCCTGGGCGGTCTGGGGTCCAATGCAGCTGTCTATTTGGCCCGTACAGGTGTAGGTCATTTACACCTGATTGATTTTGATACGGTCGATGCGAGTAACCTCAACCGTCAGTCTTACATGGTGCGCGACCTGGGGCAGCGTAAGACAGATGCGCTGGCAAGACAATTACGAGACATTAACCCGTTTATTGATGTGCAGACCAGCTTTGTACGCCTGACGGAAGAAAATGTACCTGAAATCTTAAAGGACGAGCAGATTATCTGCGAAGCCTTTGACAATCCCGATGCCAAGACGATGCTTGTCCATACGGTGCTGGAAAAGATGCCGGATACATATATCGTTTCCGCCTCAGGTATGGCTGGCTATGGTGATAGTAATCGTATCCAAACCAAAAAGATTACAGACCATTTCTACATCTGCGGTGACCAGACAAAAAATGCCTGCCCCGGCCGGGGACTTATGGCGCCACGCGTCGCTATCTGTGCCGCCCATGAAGCTAACCTTATTGTGGAACTGCTGGTAGATGTATTGAAATGATAAGTGAATATATTGGAGAAAGGGGCATCTATTCCTATGGATGCTCTTTTTGATTGGTCAAAGAATGGGTTGAAAGAATTAAAATAAATAGTAACAGGAGTTGCTTGAAAAATAATATATAACGTATAATTAAGGTGTCAAAGGTTTTTCATATAATCGCTCGTGTTGATACCCGCTATGAGTCACCTTAATTAAGATCATAATGCAAGGGACTCTTATCTTAATATAGGAGGCATTGCTGATATGAAATATAATATTTGTCTAGTATCGCCTGATAAAAGCATTTCTAATTCGACGGCAGAAGTGGTAAAAGAATTAGGGGATGATTTACGGTGTGATTTGGAAATTATTGATGGAAATGTAAAGACTGCTGTACAAAATGTCAAACCGTATATTGAAAAGGGCGTTGATGCCATTATCAGTCGTGGTGGAACCGCAATTGCCCTGATGAAGGCGTATCCGCAGATTCCAGTGGTGGCCATACAAATCGAGGCTACGGATATATTGAAAGCTTTGAGAAATATTCCGGCAGGGACACGTATTGGCTTTATAAGTTACAGTGAAATTATTTACCAATATAAAACGTTAGAGGAAATACTAGGTGTTCAAAAAATAAAATTTTTCCGCCTTTTTCATTTGGGTGACGAAGATAAACTGATTGAGAAATATGTTTGCGATGCAAAAGAACAAGGGATAGAAGTCTTAATCGGCAGTATACATGTACGACAATATGCCCGTAAGTATCACTTAGGATTTGTCTTTCTGGAATCTGGTAAGGGGGCTATTTTACGGGCTATTAGAGAAGCCGCTTCTATGATTTTAGTGCGCAATCATGAACGGGATGATTTTAAGATTATTTCAAATATTGTAGATTACACACTGAATGGAGCGGCTGTTTTTGACCGGGATGGTACGTTACAAAAATGGAATCCTGCATTTGCCTCGATGTTTTTGGATGTATTGGGGAAAGACTGGCAGGAGCAAATTCCATTAATATTTGATAAAAGTCGTCTTAAGGATGTGCTTAAAGGTGAGTCGATCAGGGATAATGAAATTATTCAGGTGAAAAACAGGGAGTTTGCTGTCATCTGGCAGCCTGTATGGGAACTCAATAGCATAGTTAGAGTTATTGCGTTTATCCAGCCTGTTGAGCAATTACAGTCATATGTACAGTCAGTGAGAAAAAAACAAAGAGGGAGCGGGCTAATAGCCCGGTATACACTAGAAGATATTATTGGAAAATCTGTTGCTATGCGCAGAGTAAAAGAAGAAGCAGTAAAGTATGCTAATACGCTATCTACCGTTTTAATAACCGGCGAATCCGGTACAGGAAAAGAAATGATTGCTCAAGCCATTCATAATCTGAGTCCACGTAAACATGGACCCTTCGTGGCTATTAATTGTGGGGCTTTTACAGAAAGCCTTCTGGAGAGTGAATTGTTTGGCTACGAAGAAGGTACGTTTACGGGAGCAAAAAAAGGCGGTAAGGTTGGTGTTTTTGAATTAGCAGAAGGTGGTACTTTATTCCTTGATGAAATTGGTGATATGCCTTATGTATTGCAAAATCGTTTATTGCGTGTACTGCAGGAACGGGCCATTATGCGTGTAGGAGGAAATAAAGTAATTCCTGTTGATGTACGAATTATAGCGGCTACTAATCAAGCATTGGAACAGGACATAAAAGAACATCGTTTCAGACTCGATTTATATTATCGACTCAACGTATTACGTATCAAGATGCCAGCGCTGAGGGAAAGAAAAGGGGATATTGCTTTATTGGCACAAGTGTTTTTATCAGATTTAAATCGCCGTTATGGAAGGCATAAACAATTTGATGAAAGCGTTTTACAGTATTTTGCGCAACAAGAATGGAAAGGGAATGTACGGCAGCTATCCAATATTGTTGAGCGACTGGTTTTATTATCTGAAAAAAGTCATATTACTATGAACGACGTTGTTGAGGCATTAGATATACAAGTACCGGTTAACACGGAAATGGCTGAAGACATCGATATAAAAACGATGGAAGATCTCTTATCTGAAGGGAAAAATTATGGAGAAATTGCAGAAATCATGGGAGTTAGCCGTTCGACTTTATGGCGGCACCGAAGGAAAGAAAAAAATAAACAGATACAGTAATACCGGTTATACGTTATTCTTTTATTTGATACGAAGAGGTAAAAATGAAAAGTAAGATCTGTCTTGTGGCGCCTCATAAAGACATTGCTAATGCTGTACGCGATGTAATTCAAGAGCAAGGAGAAGCACTTCTCTGTGATATAACCATTGTAGAAGGGGATATGGAAAATGGTGTACGGCTTAGTAAGCCTACTGTAGAAAAAGGCGTTGATGCGATTATCAGTCGTGGTGGTACTGCGCATGTATTAGCAGAAGCGTACCCGCGGATTCCCGTCATTGAGATACAAGTAGACGCGTTAGATATACTGAAGACCATCCGGAGTATCCCGTCGGGAAAGCATATTGGTTTTATTAGCTATAGCAATGTTATATATCAGTATCAGGCTATGGCAGAGGTTCTCGATAATCATCCTATTACCTATTTTCACTTTGTTACACAGGGCGAGGAACCGCTCATCGAACATTATGTGCAAGAAGCCAAAGAAGCAGGTGTTGATATCCTAATTGGTGGTGCGCATGTCCAGACCTATGCAAAACGGCAGGGGATTAAATCCATATTTCTTTTAGCGGGAAAAGATACCATTTTAAAGGCTATCAGGGAAGCAGAGGCTAGCATTCAGGTTCGGAAAAAAGAAAGAGAAAGTTTAAAAGTAGTCAATGATATTGTGGATCATGCTTTTATTGGTATTGCTGTTTTTGACAAGCATGCACATTTGCAAAAGTGGAATACGACACTTCTAACCTTCTTTCCACAACTTGTTTCAAAAAACACGGAACAGGTGAAGGAAGCCTTATATGATATATTTTCTGGTTCCCAGTTACTTGCAGTTTTAAAAAGACAAAGTCCGGACTTAGGAGAAATATTACATATCGAAAAGCAGAGCTATGCCTTGCGGTGGCATAGAATTATTGAAAAGGGGCGTATTGTAGGTGCTATTGCTTTTTTACAGGAAGCCAATCAGCTCCAGTCTTACGTACGTTCAGTGCGGAGAAAATTACAAGAAAAAGGCTTAGTTGCTCAATATACCATAGACGATATTATTGGTAATTCTTTGGCTGTACGTAAAGTGAAAAAAGAAGCTGAGAAATATGCGGCCACGTCTTCTACTGTACTGATTACAGGTGAATCTGGTACAGGCAAGGAAATGATGGCACAAGCAATTCATAATTTAAGTAAACGCAGAAAAGGTCCCTTTGTTGCTATTAATTGCAGTGCGTTTACAGAAAGCCTGTTAGAAAGCGAATTGTTTGGCTATGAAGATGGTGCCTTTACGGGCGGAATAAGGGGCGGCAAGGCTGGCGTTTTCGAATTGGCTGATGGAGGAACCCTGTTTCTCGATGAAATAGGCGATATGCCGTATATCTTGCAAAACCGTCTTTTACGTGTTCTGCAAGAACATGTAGTCATGCGTGTTGGCGGTAGTAAAGTTATTCCGGTAGATGTCAGAATTATTGCGGCTACTAATCAGGATTTGAAACAAGCTATTGAAGCTAACCAATTCCGTCTGGACCTTTTTTTTCGGTTAGATGTTTTGCGAATTCGTATGCCTGCATTGCGGGAGCGGACAAGTGATATTCCATTGCTGGCGAATATTTTCTTGGTTAAAATGAACCAGCGGTATAAAACCAAAAAATCTTTTGCTCCCGATGTCTTGCGGTATTTGGCACAACTTCCATGGATTGGTAATGTCCGGCAGTTGAGAAACATAGTAGAACGTGTTGTCCTCATGACGGAAGGATATACGATCACCCTAAATCAAATCCGGCAGGTAACAGCTGATGATATTACGGAATCAGTTAATGATGAAGAAGGGCAAAATCAAATTGAAAGGCTGCTACAGGAAGGAAAAAATTATTCTGAAATTGCAAGAATTTTAGGCGTCAGCCGGTCTACATTATGGCGCATGAGAAAACGGAGTAATTGATCAATCATATAAAAAGAGTAAAAGTATGAACGCAAAAGTGACGACTATATCAAAACGTTGCCTTTGCGTTTTTTTGTCTAGACTTGTGAAAAAAAGTCTCTACTCCTATTGAATCGTTGCCAGCAAAGATTGTTACCAATAATCATAAATAAAAAAGTTGATTTTACTTGCTTTATAAGATAAAATACATTTCAATTCGGAATATATTGGGATATATTTCACAATTTAATGTTTTATGAAACAAGTTAATGTTTCATAAAATGAAACGTCAATACATGACTATAAGGTATAAGAGTGAATAAAATCACGTATTATAGCGGATTAGAAGATACTATAATTATTGGCACGAAAATTACATATAATTAATCAAATGCATGAAAGGTGCAGACATATAAAAGGAGGAATGTAGTTATGATTAATGCCATGATCATCGACGGCAAAGACAACGTTGCTGTTGTTATCGAACCGGTAAAGAAAGGTGATACCGTTTCTTACGTCGATATGGACAAGAAGACAGTCACATTCACAGCTATTGAAGATGTACAGATTTACCACAAGATCGCAATCAAAGATATTCCTGCAGATGAACCGGTTGTTAAATATGGTGAACATATCGGTCATGCTGCCCGTGAAATCAAACAGGGCGAACACGTACATGAACATAACGTCAAAGCTGTACGTGAAAATTTAGGCTAAGAGGAGGAACTGACAATGAACTTTTGGGGATATAAACGTCCGGATGGACGCGTAGGTGTACGTAACTATGTTTTGATTCTGCCGGCTAGCGTTTGCGCTTCTGATACGACGAGAATCATTGCTTCGCAGGTTAACGGAGCTGTAACTTTCAATAACCAGAACGGCTGCTCCCAGGTACCGCCTGATCAGCAGCTGACCATGGACGTCGAAGCAGGCTACGCTGCTAACCCGAACGTATACGGCACGGTTGTCGTATCGCTGGGCTGCGAAAACTGTCAGATGGACCTGGTTGTAAAAGCCATTCAGGAACGGACAAACAAACCGCTGAAACAGGTTATCATCCAGGAAGAAGGCGGCACGCTGAAAGCCATCGACAAAGCCGTCCGTTATGCCAAAGAAATGGTACAGGAAGCCAGCATGATGCGCCGTGAAGAATGCGATATGAGCAAACTGATCGTCGGCACCGAATGCGGTGGTTCTGACCCGACTTCCGGCCTGGCTGCCAACCCGACTATCGGTGAACTGAGCGATCGCCTCGTAGACCTGGGCGCTACGTCCATCTTGAGCGAAACGACAGAATTCATCGGTGCCGAACACATTCTGGCCCGCCGTGGTAAAAACGAAGAAGTCAAGAAACAGATCCTCGGTATCGTACACCGCTATGAAGACGCACTGCGCCTGGTCGGTGAAGAAGTCCGCGAAGGCAACCCGAGCCCGGGTAACAAAGCCGGCGGTCTGACGACACTGGAAGAAAAATCCTTGGGCTGCATCCATAAGGGCGGCCATCGTACGATCGAAGCCGTCTATGACTATGGCAAACAGATCGATACGACCGGCTTGGTTATCATGGATACCCCGGGGAACGACCCGTCCTCCGTTGCCGGCATGGTTGCCGGTGGCTGCCAGGTAGTCGTATTCTCCACAGGCCGTGGTACACCGACAGGCAATCCGCTCGTTCCGGTTATTAAGATCACTGGCAACAAGCTGACCTTCAAAAACATGGAAGACAACATCGACTACGACGCCAGCCCGGTTATTTATGGCAAGAAGACCATGGGTGAACAGGGCGACGAACTCCTGGCTATGACCATGGAAGTTGTCAACGGCAAACAGTCGAAGGCTGAATCCCTGGGTTATACGGAAATGGCCATTGCCCGCGTTTGCAATTACACGTAATAGATATACCTTTCAAAGCGGGAGATGAGAAAAGGGATGGGAGCTTGTATGTACAGGCTCCCATGCCCATATGATGAATCACATTTTTTAAAGGAGCGGATACTATGATTAAGGATTTTCTAGGCAAAGTGCCTGCAGGCATGATGGTAGTTCCTATGTTACTGTCAGCCATTATCAATACCTTATTCCCGGATTTATTTAAAATCGGTGGCTTCACGCAGGCTGTATTTACGACAGCTGGCACGGCCGGCATTATCGGTGCTCAGCTGGTTTGCATGGGTGCCCAGTTACGTTTTAAGGAATTGTTTGCCGTCGTCCGCCGCGGTGGTACCCTCTTGGTTTCTAAATTCCTTATTGGTGCTGTAATAGGTATTGCTATCGGCAAGATTTTTGGTATGGAAGGTATCTTGGGCTTGACGACCTTAGCCGTTGTCAGTGCTGTCACGAATAGTAATGGTTCTCTTTATTTAGCTCTTATGTGTACATATGGTGATGAAGTTGACCAGACTTCTATGAGCTTATTATCTATCAATGACGGTCCTTTCCTGACACTGGTAGCTCTCGGTGCTTCTGGTATGGCCAATGTTCCTGTCATCGCGTTAATTGCTGTCCTCGGTCCTATCCTCTTTGGTATGCTGCTGGGTAACTTGGATAAGAAAATGTCTGAATTCCTGGCTCCCGGCGTAACTATGCTGATTCCTTTCGTCGGTATTTGCCTCGGTGCTGGCATCAACATTTCTGCTATCGTTAGCGGTGGTGCATCCGGTATTCTCTTAGGCATTATTACAATATTTATCAGCGGTCCGTTCGTCGTATTCTGCGATCGCCTTATCAACCGTCGTCCGGGCTATGCCGGCTGGGCTGTAACGACTACAGCTGGCAACGCTATTGCTGTACCGGCTATGGTCGCAGCCGTTGACCCGACATGGGCTCCTTATGTGGCTATTGCTACGACACAGGTCGCTGCTTCTACAGTATTAACGGCCATTTGCATACCATTCATTACTGCTTGGTGGGCTAAGAAATACGGTTGCCCGCAAATTCCCTTAAAATCTGATACGTCAAAGCC
>ERZ772901.371-NODE-371-length-44358-cov-65.577568_pt1 | contig 44358 bp, 46 predicted proteins | sample MGYA00512123_ERZ772901 | MGnify/ENA primary metagenome ERZ772901 (study PRJEB29015, sample SAMEA2737711) | human gut metagenome | biome: human gut; feature: human-associated habitat; material: faeces | place: China | collected 2012 ...
TTGTCCATGAAGCGGTCAAAGGTGAGGACGGAAGCCGGGAACAGGAGGTAGAAATCTTCTACCGCTTTATCGGCAAAATTGATTAAATGACACCAATATTTTTAACTATGTGATACCGGCGTTTCCCACTTCCAACCCGGAAAAACAAGAATGCTGCCTTTTTATGCCCTCATGTTACGCAGTAGGGGCAGAAAAAGCCTTGATTTATGCAACTTTCAACACGCAAAAAACATGGGCACGGAAAGATACCTTTTCCCTCAAAAACGGCGTTCTACTGCGTAACATTTCATAACTGCCCCCATAAGAAAACCGGGGCACGGATAGTCTTTGCCGACTGTCTGCGTCCCGACTTTATTTTTAAATTAATTTCTGATTAACATATCTATCCACAAATTGCACAGTCATATTTAATAATTTATCTGTTTCTGTACTTATAAAATATAAATCAGTCTCTTCTACATTACCTGAATTATCATGAATACGTTTTAACTGTTTAAGTATATCTGCTCCACTTTCAATATTTTGCAATTTTATTTTCAACAAAAAGTACCGTTCACTTGCAATCGTTCTATTCGCTCTATTTTGTTCTATTTCTTTTGACTTTCTTTCTATTTGATACTTTACCTCCAATTCTTTTTGTTTTAATTTCTCAAGTTCATTCTGAACAGCAATGTACTCTTGGGTATCGTTATCAATATTCGACTTGTCTAAAGCGTGATATTTTTCGCTTATTTGTTTTAATTCATCATTTAAACTTCGTTCTTCATCGTCTAATCTTTTTGAAAAACGACACGCATAAAAATATTTACTAATATCTGTAATGTATGTTGCAATATCTTTTGCTATTTCATCAGCAAATTTCTTTCTTTCCGTTTTTTCATTCCGTTTCCTTTCAGATTCAATTTGTGCTAAATTTTCTTGTTGAATTTTTCGAGTTTCTTTTGTAGTTATATACACTGCTAGCAAAGTGCCAATGCCACCTAATGCGCCACCTATATAACTTCCTAAAAAACTGCCCCATTCTCCGTTGCTTAAAACCGAATATACGTTATTACGGAAAATACAAATTTCAAGAGCAAAAGGAAATATCAATATACATACAGAGATGAAAACTATTGTCGCAATTTTATTTTTTTTCATATCAATTTCCCCTCGTATATTTTCCATATTATATCAAAAAACAATTATTTTTTCTATTCCATTATCCGCGCTCTTTTCCTTTTCCGTTCCGGCTCTTTTGGCTACCGTAAAATGCTGCCTATGTTTTGTTTGATAACGTCATAATTCTTGACCTGTTTTTTTAGTTTGTTATAGTCGTCATAAAGGGCTTCTTTCTGTTCCTGGAGCTTTTCATATTCCGATTGCAACGCCGCGACGTTTGGGAGCTTGGAAACACCTGCCGCCTTTAGTGCCTTTACCACTGCTTCATGCAAGATGATTTCGCACTCATAGGCTACCCGGTAGCTATTCTTATTTCTTGCCTTACGGTATTATGCATCATAGGCGGGCCTTGTCTTTTAGAACGTGAAAACAATCTTGATAAGTACCACCATGTGGCAAAGGACGCTTATATCGGTTCTTTTATCTCTATTGATAAACTAGAAAGAATGGTTATTGACGAGATTAACAAACTGGCAGCCGAGTATCTTGATAAGGACGAGTTGGAATAGATTGTTGAATTTTGTGATAATTTGCAGGAACAGAAAAAACGCCTGCTCTCTGATATAGCCGTTTATGAGAAAAGGGTTGTAGAGTTTTCAAAAGGTATCCAGGAACATGAATAAGATTAAGGGCTTAATATCTAAAAGCAATTATGTCGAAATGTCAAAGTACTTTACTACAGAGTGCTACCGACTGGAACACGTGATTGCTGATGGAGAAAAATAAGGGAAAAATCGCAGTGGACGATAACTGCCGTCAAATTATCGAACAATATTCTAACTTGGAACACCTTACTCGTGAAATTGTGGAAATATTGATTGATTATATATCCATCGGCAAACGTATTCCGGGAATAAGGGACGTTCCGATTGAAATTCATTGGAACTTTTAATCAAAAGTTGTTCTTATATGATTGCATCGTTACATGCTAAATTATAAACTTTCTCATTCATAATAATAGTATTTTCTATAATAAAATAACTACATTATTAGATATATCACTATTAAATAATTCTTGATCAAATGTATATAATTTGATTTTATTTTGTACGCAATAATTTAAATACATATAATCATTTATATCTATATTACTTAAATTGTCAATAATATTTTCAATATTATAAGAAAAATTATTATCTATAGTAGCTAAATATTGCATATCACTGTAAACCGATTTACATAAAGCAACGGTATCTCTAAATTCCTTAAATTTACGAAATTCTTTTATACTTCCAATGCCTTTTTGACCAGATTGTTTCAATTTTCTATTAAATTCTCTACGTTTAATCTTTTGTATAGCATTTATTATTTCTATTTGTTGTTCACGACATGAAACAATTTCCTCTGAATTATCTTTTAAAAAACTACTTGCCTTTTGTATTTGTAAATTTTCATATTCTTTATCAGACGATTTCAACGCCAAAAGATTTATCCAAATATTAGTGTCTAAAAAAATCACGGTTCTAACATATCCTCTCTTTTTAACAACGCACCATCTCTAACAATTTTAATTTTTTCTACAATATTTTTATTTGCATTGCATATTTTTATTTTTCTCATAATTGCTTTTCCTTTTTGAAGAATTAAATCACCTATTATAGGATTTAAAAAAGCAGTAATTACAAAATCAATACCCTTAAAATCAAGAAATATTTCTTGTTCATTGTCAATATGTGCTAATATTGCTTTTAAACATTTTTGACCATCATCATAAGAAACAGCTGTATTAGATTTTACAAATTCTTTAATTGTTATATACATGAAATCACCTCATTATGCTAAATCATCTAAAGAGAAACAATCTATAATACCGTTTTGATAAGATATAACATTATCTGTATCAAATAATTTTATTTTAAATGTAACACTTGTCCCACAAAATAACTCATTTTGATTCTCTTCAATACGTATTTTTCCATTTGGCTCTAGTGAATAATATGCATTTCCAGAAAATATAAGTAACATACCTTTAACTATTTTTATATAGTTAATTAGCATATCCAATCCATATCCTCCAGAGCCCTCTCTTGTAGTATGTCCTCTTTTTATTGCCCAAGACATGCACGATGAACTTGTTTTATTAGTATCCTTTAAAAAGCCTCTAACATTTGATATTATTGTTGTTCCATAATCAATTATGCTAACATATAGATAAAAATCATCTTTTTCTTTTTCAACATTAAAAAGAAAAAAAACTTCATCTTGTTCGCTATGATTTAACGAATTCGAGAATATTTCACCAATAGTTGTAGTTAAAAAATCTCGCAATTCGTTATCATTATAAATCAAGGATAAATCTGTTATGGTTTTAACTATATCACCTATAGGTTTATAAATTTCTTCTATTCCTTTAAATGAGTAATATTTTACATTTTCTTTTAATAGCAGCTCCATTACATTTATCTCAGAACCATAAGTTTTGCCAGATTTTTTGTGTACTAAGTCAACAATGTCTTCTTTTAATTTACGAGTTGTGTATATATGCATGCCTTTCGATTTAAAAAAATCTAATACATTAAATATATATGTTTTGCACATTTTATCATAACTAATATTGATATCACAACTAAATATAATTCGATTAGAATTTTTATATTTTAGGACTAAACTGATAATTGAAGCCATTAGTCTATGAAATTTTAGATCAAACTTCATTTTTTTTGGTAAATAGATATATAATTCTCTATTAATAATTTTGTAATGAAGCATAGTTAAAATACTCCTTAAATTGATAAAAAACTATTCTCTTTTATTATATCATCTTTGTCAAAAGAAAGAAAATTTAGGAAAAATAGAAAAGATAAGCCGCTGAGATAGCGACTTATCTTTTATCTATGTTTCCAATATAATCGTTCGCATCGCGGAGAGCAAAATTTCTGTCGTTTGTCTTTTTCATTTGTAATCAATACAAGTTCAGAACATTTCTTACAATAAAAATGGCGTAATATTTTTTTCCCAGGCTCAGGTTCTGGTATCTTTTTATGTTTGTCATAATAAACTTTTTTATGATGGATTTTTCGGCAGCGGATACTGCAATACTTATGATTATGACCTCGCACTTCAAAAAAGGTATGGCATATAGGACAGATTTTATTCATAGCGTTGTATCCGGTGCAATAAGATTTCTTTCTATCAAGTCGCTTAGGGCATCTTGCATTGTCATCATGCCCGGCGTCGCTTTCATTATATTTATAAGCTGAGAGTAGTTATTATCTTTTATGCAGCTTATCGTTGCCGTATTACGAAGTAGAACTTCACAGCAAAGTGTTTTCCCTTCGTCTTTATTTGGAAGAAGTCTCTGAACGATTATAGCTTTAAATGTATTGGCAAACATGTTTTTTAACTGAAGGTTTTCTTCATAATTTAAAAGTCTATCCAGCGCGTCAATTACGCTGCCGGAATGAAGTGTTGTAAGAACAAGATGACCAGATTCAGCGGCAAAGAGAGCTGTTTTTATATCCTCAAGTGTTCTAAGTTCACCAATCATTATGACGTTGGGATTTTCACGCATAGCAGCTTTTATGCCGTCAGAAAAACTCTTGATATTCTTGCCGATTTCAATCTGTGAGATTATGGATTTGTTATCATCAAAAATGTATTCGGCAGAATCTTCAAGCGTTATTATATGATACGGGTAACTCATATTTATAGCGTTAATCATTGCGGCAAGTGTCGTAGATTTACCGGAGCCGGTAGGACCAGACACGATTACAAGACCGGACTTTTCTTTTAAGAGCTCGGATACTGAGTCCGGCAATCCGAGCTGATTTAACGTTGGAATTTTCTGCGGCAGTATTCTTATGGCAAGAGCCATACCGTGAATTGTTCTATAAAAATGGCAGCGGCAATTTATGCCGCTTACCTGATAAGAGAAATCTAAATCAGATTGTATCTTTGCTATCTCTTTTATTGAAATATCTTCAAAAAAAGATTGTATATGATGAACAGATACCCTAGATGCACCAAGAAGTATCACGTTTCCTTCCTTATTTCGTATATAAGGATAGGTATTTTCTCTTATATACAGATCTGATGCCTGCTTTTCACTCGCTTTTATTATTAAGACGGAAATATCATTCATACTGATTTCACCTCGATAATTTCTTTGTCTGCTTTTTGACTATCTTCAATTCGCTTTGAATGAAATTGCGTTTTGAAGTAATTGTCTTTTTGTTTTTAAGTTCCGGAAAATCTTTTTTGAGTGCTTCGTCAATTATCTTTACATCAGTAATATTTTTGCATTTTAATCTTCCGGACAGAAATTCTTTAAGATTTATTTCGGATTTTACCTGTCCTGTTATGCCAAATACAAGGTTTTTAGCCACCTCTTCATTAATCGGTAAAGGCGAAAGCTTGGCCACAATGGGAATAATCTTGTTTGCCGCGTATCCTTTGTTTAAAAGAGCTTTTATAACGGCGCTGTTAGCCTCATTATCCCAAAGGGCGCCGCTGCCTTTAGTGAGGTTACTCAGCATTACCTGTTTAGCTTCAAGCACAAATTCGTCGGCTACGTTTTTTACGGCCGTCTCTTCAACATTGACGTTTGACAGTTTTTCCATTTTATATAGAATTTCAGCATTTTGCAACGTAAGTTTTATTTCATCGTCATTTGGTCTGAGTGGCGAGTATTTTTTCATAAGAGAGGCTATATCTTCTTTATTGCAGCCTTTTTCCATGAGCCTGCTTGCAATAATGGTATCGTTTTGGCTCTGCTTGTAGATCGCAATTTCATCTTTGTTGCTTAAAATTCTGCCTTGAAGTTGCAGCTCTCTCAGTTTGGAGGCTTCTTTCAGATAGAAATATTTTGGATTGTCACTCAGTTTAGTAATAAATCGCGGAAAGTTTCTAATGCGATTGAGCCGTATAAATGCGTCGTATGTTGTTTTTGTTTTGACAAATATGGCATTTCTAACCTTTACAGCATTACCTTCACATTCTTGTATTATGTTTTTTATATCGCTATTTGTACATAATTCTTCCTGAATAAAATTTTCATTTTCCAGTCTGTCATCGATATCTTTTTCTTTTTGGTTCGGATGCAGAAGATTATCTATTTCTTCAGCATTCAGTTGCAGCGGAGAATATTTCTCTATGGTATCGATTATTTCATCTTCCTTAAAATCCTGTTTTATAAGCTCATCGGCGAGCTCTTTTTCAAGATTAGTAGTAATTGCCTCTTTATACTGTGTACTTTCAATATCCAGATTGGCAATCGTATCGTGATAAGCTGTTAAATAGGCTTTTTCAACCGGTGAATATTCTTTGTCCTGATGAAGCACATATAAAATCGTTTCAAGGCGATGGGCGTATTCACGGGCATATTCTTCGCTATCTTTTTTTGCTTCCTGCTTTTTAAGCTGTTGTTCTTGTGTAATAGCTTTAGTTAGATTTTCATCTTCCCATTCAAGCGGAGAAAGTCTTTTTACTGTAGAAAAGATATCGTCTGCGTTAAATTTACCGGATAGTTCTCTAATAATAAAACGGTCCGTCTTTCCGGAAATGATATCCTTGTCTTCCACATTTTCTGCCGGCAGGTTCTTTATGATTTTCTGATACGTTTCAAGATAAGCTCTGTCAACGGACGAAATATCATTGCCATCTTTGTTTGTGAAATAAAATATGTTTTGCAGTCTCTCATTGACAGTCCGTGCACTTTGCTCTTCGATAAGAGCTTCGTCATTCTCTTCAGAAATAGTGTCAAAACTGTCTGTTGTAATCTTATCTGTAGTATTTTTCTTTTCTGGTTCAGTTTCCTGAACTTGGCTTTGTACAGCAGTTGCGTTTTCCTGAGTAGCTACTTTCTGTTGTTTATCATGGATTTCCTGTTTCACTTCAGATTGTTTATCATGACTTTCCTGTTTTTGTACAGGTTGTGTTTGTTCCTGTTTTTGTACAGGTTGTGTTTGTTCCTGTTCCTGATACGGTGTATTTTGTGCCAGTTCCTCTTCAGAGGGCTCTTGCCTTGTTTCAAGGGAAGAAAGATACGCATCATCCATTGGTGGAGCTTCCTGGTAATTATCTTGCAATGTCATTTTTATAATCTCCTTTATCTTATGAGTGTAGTGGATTTTTTTAGTGTTTTTGCCAGCTCAGTAAGTTCACTGTTTGTAACTTTGACCGGTGAATGTTTCATTACGGCATTTTTTATATCGAATATATTTTTACCGGACTTTGAAAGCTCTTCTATGATAGTTTGATTAAAATCTTTCTGCCATGTGTTGTTACTTGCTTTTAAAAGTTTTTGCGCTGTAGCTAAATACATCTGCGAAGCATTTAATTTTACGGCTTTGGAAGAGAAATTTTCAATGTTATCTATTTTTTTATCGTCAACTTCAAGTTCGTTTGTACGAATATTTATCATACGTTCTTCAATGTATCTCATAGCTTTTTCGGCTTCTGATGCTGCCTTGAATATTTCGTTTGGATTATTCTCAAGCACCTTTGCCCAACTTTGCAAATATGCCGTATGGTTTTCGTAATGGCTTTTATCGAAATTTATGCTGTATTTTTGCGCTAGAAACATTGAGGTAAGCTCTGCTCTGAGTTCTTCTTTGGCATATATCTCGCTGCCGAATGATGACGGTGTAGTAAGTGTTACCCTGTTTAACCGTTTTTCACTGCCTGTAGAATGTGCTATTTCATGACTTACCGTGGCATAAAAGGCATCAACGGATTTAAAATGCTCTTTAGGAATAACGTGGATTGTATCGCTTGAAGGCTCATAGTAGTTTGTAGATATCTGGTCAAAGATAACAGGTGCTTCGCTGTTTTTTATCATGTTTTCCATAGCTTCGTTTGTTTTTTCGTGCGACAATTTTATTATTTTTTCCGGTTCAATACCTTCCATCTGCTCGGCGTTGAATACTACATAGCTTTTTACTATCGGATGCTCAAGCTCTGCGTATGCCGGCACTTTTTTTCCTGTTTCCTCATCAATTACATATACTTGTTCTTTTTTACCTGTTTTAGGATTTACTTCCATAATAGGCTTTGCATACTGCCAAAACTCAATATGAACGCCTTTGGCACCTTTTTTTATTTTGGCGCCGGCTTCCTGCGCCTGCTTAAATGTAGCCCAGCGACTATCTTTAAAGCCGAAGCGGTTGGCTGTAAAAGTGAGCTTTAAATTGTTTATGCCATTATAAAACTGGTCCTTTCCCTGCAAGGCTTTAAGTAGATTTCTGGGATATTTGCCAAAGTGTCCGCTATCCCAGAAAAAAGGCTTGCCGGCTTTTATATCCTCGACAATCTGTTTAACCATTTCATTTCGCTGCTGTTGAATTTTCTCCGGAAGTGCCATTTTCATTCACCTTCTTCATCACTGTCTAAGAGTTTTTTTATTTCCTCCGGCGTAAGTACACCTTCATCATCGGTTGCTCCGCCGTAATTTTGAAATTCCGTGAAACTTTCTGCTATTTTTCTTAATTCATCATTCATTTTCATTACCTTCCTTATCTTGTTATTGAATTACCCTTCAGCTTTTTTAAATGCTTATTGAGTATGGCTCTTTGTTTTATATCCGGTAGGTCGCGTATTTCCTTGAATTTATAGGCAATGCACAGATTTTTTATTTCCATGTCTGTCTTTCCCTGTTTTAACTGATAATCTATAAATTCTGTCAGGTTTTTAGCTCTGTATACGGACTGTTTGTTTACATAAGACATCAGCATATAAGATTGGTTGGACATATATACAAGATAATCAGGATACGCTGTAATAAGACCTGCAATTTGCTTATTTTCTAATAGCGACATACTTGGCTTATACGGTAGCTTAAGTCCCAGACAAATTTGCATATACGTAAATTCCACGCGGAATTTATCTTTTACGCTACGGACGTCTCTTGGTCCTTTGCCGTATCCTTCCGTTCCTTTAGCACTCATTCTGCCGGGACGGGTTGAGGCTTTAATCAAGTTTCTTAGAAGGTCGCTGTAGTATGCTCTTTCATCAGGATATTTATCTTTACTGCACATATGAATTTCATCTTTAGCCGTTAGATAGAAGCTTTTTTGTGTATGTTTATCCTCCGTAATTTTTAGATTTAAATTGCTGGCAACATTTTTTATATAAGCGATAGCATCAATATTATTGTCCGGATAAATAAATTTATGTTCGTCTTTAAAATCCGTTTCGCAATATACAGCTTTTTTATAAGTGTGATATTTATCCGTCTGATTTTTATAGAATTTATCGTAAGTTTTATTGGAACGGGTTTTTTCTTTGGTATAACCCATATCGTATTTTGAGTAGTTTTCCAGCAATATAGGCTGTGCTTTCTCTTTTAGCGGAAAACCCTTATTTTTGGCATCTTCAAATGTTATATACCGAAGCGGAATAAATTTTGCGTCTTTATTGTCATATAATTTCTGTGAGATAAGACCCATTAAAGGATAACCGTAAAATTTTTTGCCTGTGCCTAAATCATACGGAAGACGGAACGTATCATCTTTATTTCCGTCAAAAGGCTGCTGCCAGATTGCTTTTCCTTCTTTCATAAGGTCACTGCATTTAAAGGCCACTTCCGTCCTTTCAATGCCTCGTTGATTTTCCTCTAATTTTATTATTTTGGTATATGCCTTTTTGCGCATGAAAATCACATCCTTATTTAAAATCAATAAAGCCTATGGCTTTTTCCTTTTCATAATTAGCTTTATAATAATCCGACGGATTGTACGGATCTTCAAACTGTCTCGTTAATACATTCTGATTTACTACTTTGCCGCGAAGGTAAGCATCTTCTTCATCTTTTAATTTGGCTATCTCAAGAACTGTAAGCTGATAGATAAGCTGTTGACGATATTTTTCTTCAATGAACTTTAAAACTTCCATTTCCGCCGTCTTTTCCTGTGCCTGCATGGTTGTTTCAATGTTGTTAAATGCCTGAATTGTATTCATTAGGATAAGTTTTCTATCCATATAACTGTTTAAATCATCTCTGGCATAATCAAGCGTAGTAGAATATATCTTGTTTAAATAATTGTATTTGTCGGAAAGAGATATATTCTTTTGCTCATATGGATTTGCGGCAATAATTGTTGAAGCGTTATAAAGCATATTATTGATATCATCGAGATTTATATCTTCAGCATAATGCGGCCGTTGATTTAAATCATTTATTAGCGGCGATATCTTTTCATTGAAATTATCGCTGGAGTGTCTTAAATCATCCGTCTGCGTAGTTAAAACAAGCGTATTTTGTAATAAATCTATATATGTTTTTATAGTAGAGATAATATCTTTTTTGCTGTTTGTTACATCATGCACCTGATAACCTTGCCGCGCTAAATCCGTAAGAGCAAAAGGACTCGGCTCTGAATCCGGCACGGATACCGATGTCGGTGAATAGTAATTCGGCGGGTCATAAGGCTCTGTTATACCTGGAATACCGGCAAAAGCTACCGGCACGATAAATACTAGCGAAGCTGCACTTATCGTTATCAGTTTAAAGATTTTCGTCATTTTCTTCATATAATTATTCCTCTCTTTCTATCTAAACCTGAAACCTGCTGTACCGAAAAGATTTTTAATATAGGTGGAAACTCTATTACCAAGAAAGCACATGACAGCAACGTAAAGAAACATTTGAAATGCCTTTACAAGGTCAAATGTCGGAGCAGGAGCTACAAGTCCTGCGCGGCGAAATACGTCATCGGCATAACTGTCGCCGCTGCCGACATTGCCGCCTCCGCCGTGCCAAGCTTCAGCAACGGCTCGCCAGGAGCCGTATTCCTGGTAATATTGAAGCATTTTAAATCTGGCGACGGCATCCTGCCTGTCGGGAGACCATGCCGGCTGCATTTTTCCGTGTGGCGTCCAGTCGTAATCTGCGGCAAGTCCGGCTTCCTCCACCCAGGCGTTCCAGTTGGTAAAGCTTATCTGATACGCTCCGTAACCGTAGCCATCATAAGAATAGACAAAATAATCATTTGTTGACTCTTTGTCTTTTATGGCAGACATAAAGACGGTAATTGCCTCCGGTCCTGCCGTTTCTAAATTTACAGCTCCTCTATCTGAAGTTGTCATCATATCGCCGAAATTGGCAGCTGTAAGCTGAGTTGCAACGAGGCTGGCAAAAAAGATATACCAGACTATATTAAAACCCAGTGCAAACAGAGCATTTATACCGTTTCCGACAAACGGCAAGTGTTTTGTCTGCCGCAAAATGCCGAATACTACATCAAAAATGGAAAATATGGAGATGATATAAAACTCTACAAACGCTTTGGCAATCATGAAACCGATAAGGAAAAATAGTATGACAATTATAATTCCCAAAACAAATACCAAAACTATGCTCACGAGGTTATCTACTATGCCGACTGTTGTGTTGAACGTTGATATATAACTAAAAAACGGCGCCGTAAGCTGCATACCTTTTTGGATAATCATGGTAGGGTCAGTTACATTTTCTCCGGCAGTTGCTACATCAACATCAACTATTTTGCTGCCTACAGTAACGAAAAAATCTTTCAATGTATTTATAACTACGCTGCCCCAGTTTTGTATGAGATAATAATAAAAGGTATAGGACAGAAGACGCGATATAAAGAGCTTTAAAATTGCTTCACCGTTATAACGTGAAGATATACTTGCAATACAAAAAGTAAGCGAAAGGTCTATAAGCACAACAACCGTAAACAGATTTAATACATAATCTTGAATGTTTTTTATGCCTTCCGTCGCCTGAGTAGCAAGTTTATCTATTATTTCTTTTAAAGGAATAGCTACATCGCACATAGCTGCCCAATCAAAATTGAAAAAGTGAGCGTCGCTTCCAAAAGAGCTGTCGATAAATGAACCGTCTGTCGGTATAGTGCCGTTTAAAAGCGGTATAGGGTCTGTAACAACTGCTCCATTTACGTGAAAATCTATGTCGTTTAAATGAACTTCCAGGTGAAGATGTCCGCCGGTACTGTCACCGACAGGTGATATGACGCCGATTACATCACCCTGATTTACCTGCTGTCCTTCGTGAAGTCCTTGTATAAGCCCTATATCTCCGTATAAAGTCCCCATATTAAGCTGCGGATGCCACAAAACGGCAGCATATCCAAATCCGTCAGCCGGACCGTAAAATCTTATTATGCCGTCGGCTGCTGCCTGAACAGGCGTCCCGTAATCATAGCCGATATCCACACCGGCATGAAATCTTCGGTTTCCGGTAATGGGATGAATTCTGTCTCCGTAAGGCGAGGTTATAACTCCGTCCGGTGCAGGATAAATAAAAGGAGCTTGCGCCGATACCTTTACAGGAAGTAAAATAAATAATAAAAAAATATATACTAAGACTTTTTCCTTCATATAAGTCTCCTTATTTCCTTGATAATTCCATACTAGCACGAAACATACATGCGAAAGTCTCGACTTTAAATAACTTGAAAAAAACTCTGTAAGCCTTGATTTACAAGGATTTTTTATATTCAAAATCTTAATGTGTCCGATAAAAACAGCCGAAAATTTGTCAAAGATTTTAAAATATGTCCGATTCGGACACAAAATCTATTCTTTATGTGTATGGAAAAATCTAAATACCTGATAATTCCATGCTACCATGAAAATCGTTTTTCAAAGTCTCGATTTTTGTGCAAAATAAAAAAAGCCTGTAACCCTTTATTTATAAGGATTACAGACCTTTAAACTTACTTTTTTGTCCGATGAAAACGGGGAACTTTTTGTCAGTAAATGGAAAGATGTCCGAATCGGACATCTTTGTGAAGTAGTAAAACGTATAGATATTGTGTTAAACAATAAAGTGTGTTAAGATATTAAAAAATTAGTACACGAGGTGTTATTATGAATAAAAGTGAATTAATTGCGTCTGTAGCTGAAGCCAGCGGTTTAGCTAAAAAAGATGCTGAAAAAGCTGTCAATGCTGTTTGTGCAAACATAGTAAATGCACTTGCCTCTGATGACAATGTTCAGATTATTGGTTTTGGCACGTTTGAAGTGAAACAACGCGAAGCTCGTCAGGGACGCAATCCGCAAACAGGTGAAACAATTAATATTCCTGCTTGCAAGGCAGTTACCTTTAAAGCCGGCAAACCTTTAAAAGAAGCTGTAAATCAATAAAAAATATACGCCGCAATGAGATTATCTTGTTGCGGTTTTTTTATGTCCGATTCGGACATTTTTTAGACTTTTGATACAAAATATATGTAAAAGGAAATGATATAAAAAATTTTTGCTTTTCTTTTACGCATTATAACGACTCCATAAAAAACTGCAAGGGTAAATGTACAGCTAAAGCTGCCCTTGCATTTTTTTATTCCATCGTTATCAATGACGTGCGAAAAGCAACAAAAAAGTAGGCGCATTTGAAAGAGAGATGTTATTTATGGGGCTTGATATGTTCGCTTATAAAGTACCGAAAAAAGATGTTAGAGGTAAATTTAATTTTAAGCGAAGTAAAGAAGTGGTTCAGATTGATTATTGGCGAAAACGTCATGATTTACATCGGTGGTTTGAAAAACTGTATAGAACTAAAGGAGGTAAAGATTTATTTAATTATATTCCATTAAAATTGAATTATAGAGATTTAAACCAGTTAGAAAAAGATATCCGAAATAAAAATCTGCCTAAACCTATATTTGAAAAAAGAGATATCGACGATAAATTAGACCTTGAATTTATTGAAAAAGCAAGACAGGCAATTAATGATGGTTATGCGGTCTATTATAATTCATGGTGGTAAAAAATTTCTGTCTAAAAGGAGATGTTATTTATGGGGCTCGATATGTTTGCTTACAAAGTACCGAAAAAAGATGTTAGAGGTGATTTCAAATTCAAAAGGAGTAAAAATGTTATTGAAATCGACTATTGGAGAAAACATCACGATTTGCACGGCTGGTTTGAAAATCTCTATTTATCTAAAGGTGGTAATGAAACATTTAACTGTATTCCATTAAAACTGGAGTTGGAAGATTTAGACCAATTAGAATATGACATAAAAAATAGAAATCTACCACATACTACAGGTTTTTTCTTTGGAGATAATCCTCCTAATGATGAAAGTGATAAATATGACCTTGAATTTATCGAAAAAGCACGCCAAGCAATAAACGACGGTTATGCGGTTTATTATGACTCGTGGTGGTGAAAACAGGGCTGAAATTTTCAGCCCTATAAAAGGAGCGAAAATAAGATGAAATATACAATAACAATAGAAGAAACTGTTTCAGATACATTTGAAGTTGAGGCAAACAGCATAAAAGAAGCGACTGAAAAAGCCATACAAAATTATAATGAAGCAATATTCGTTTTAGAGCCGGGAAATGTAACGGCAACCCATATGCAGGCGGTAAGCGAAGATGAAAAAGAAGACAGCGACTGGTTTGAATTCTGACTTCTAAAGGATACATTGGGCTTAGAATATAATCTAAGCCCAATGTGTGATATAATATAGGCAAGGAGAGGATTATATGCAACTTAACAGATTGAACGATGTTTTCTTTAAAAGTTTATTAGGCGATATTAATCGCAAAAACCTAACACTTAACTTTTTGAATGATATTTTAAATAAAGACGAAGAACATTACTTTACAGATATAAATTTTTTGGATAAACAAAGTCTGCCAGACAATGAAGAAGGCAAAGCACCTGAACTTGATATTGTTGCAAAACTCAATGACGGTTCGCTTGTGAATATTGAAGTACAAATTGCTAAACAGGAAGATTATTCCAAACGTGCTCTCTTTTATTGGTCGAGACTATATGCTTATCAGTTACCAAAAGGTCATCATTATAGTGAACTTAAACAGACAATTTCTATAAATCTGTTGAATTTCAATCATTTTTCACATGACAGATACCACAGTTCGCATCATATAAGAGATGATGTTGATCAATCTATTTTAACTAACGATTTAGAAATGCACTTTATAGAATTGAAAAAATTCAAATTCAGCGATATTAAGAAATTAAAACGAGCTGATACATGGATAGCATATTTTTCATCAGAATGTACAGATGAAGAAAGGAAGGTTATCGCCATGACAAATCCTGCTATAAAAGAAGCACTTAATTATGAAATGCTGTTTTCTCAAGATGAAGTAAAGCGCCGTGAATATGAGTTACAAGAAAAAGCTATACGAGATTATAACGCCACTATGCTTTATAATAGAAAAGAAGGTAAACAAGAGGGTAAACAGGAAGAAAAATATGAAAATGCCGTTAGAGGATTGAAAAACAATATTAGTTTGGATGCTATTTCCACTATTACTGGTCTAACTATAGAACAACTGAAAGAAATTCAAAAAACATTGTTATAAAACTAAATTAATAATTATGTCCGAATCGGACATAAAAAAGCACCTGCCATATAGCAAGTGCTTTTGTTATTATTTTGCCTCATAGTTTCGTAATGCTATTTCCAGTTTTATTCAATCACAACATCTATTCTTAATGCTAATATTAAAATACGATTTATAACGTAATGAATAAATTTTCTTTGCTTTTTTAGTGATTTTTTCATAATCATCATTAAAGATGCGTAGTTGTTCTAACATCAAATATCTATAACTAACTTGTTTTATTTTAGACAAATCTACCATAGTAAACAAGCGGTCATTAACAGGTATCATGTTATTAAAATTTATAACACCAAGTTCGCCATTTTTTATCTTATAAATATCAATATTTTCTTTCAATCGTTTATGTTTTTCTTTTGGAGAACTTAATGGAGCAAAATATTTTATATCATTTATTTCTAAAACAATACCTACAAATTTTCTTTTATTAGCTTGTTTATGTTCCAAACTAACTTTATTATCAATAGCATGCAAATAGTTTAAATAATCCTGATTTATCTCGTATAACCGTAACTTATTCATAGATACTCCTATAAAAAAAGATAGAAGTAATAAAACTTCTATCTTTTTTACTTCGCTCTTATACTGGTACGATATCCAGACTTTTCTTGCTTCGCTTTTATACTGATGCGATATTCAGACCTTTTCAATTCGCTTTTATACTGGTGCGATATCCAGAACTTTTCTATATCGTCATGAAACAGGATTAACACAAGTGTTATTTGCACAGTATTTAGGTGTATCACCCAAAACTGTAGAAGCATGGGAAGCCGGTAAAAACAAACCTTCTGGTTCATCTAGTAGATTACTTGAATTGTTAGATGAAAAGAAAATATCTATATAATATATTCATGACAAAAAAGAGCTGATACTTGGATAGCATACTTTTCATTAAAATGTACAGATGAAGAAAGGAAGGTTATTACTATAACAAATCCTGCTATTATCAAAATGAAATAATTGTTTTAAGGAGATTGACTCATGGCAAATAGATATTTACCGCCTAAAGTAATAAAAGAACTCTACGCGAAGTCAGGAAATATATGTGCATTTCCAGGATGTTCCTGCAAATTATTTTTTAATGATGCAAATCTTAGTGAAATATGTCATATTCAAGGACTAAATCCTGATAGCGCAAGATATAATTCAAATCTATCAAGTACTGAAGTTAATTGTATTGAGAATCTAATTTTATTGTGTCCTACACATCATAGCTTAGTGGATCAGCAACCATTAGAATATACAGTAGAACGCTTAAAAGAAATGAAGAATACACATGAAGAATGGGTTGTACAACAGCTACATAACTACAATAATAGTTGGGAATCTTTTAGTATAGAATTGCAAAAAATTTTCCAAGAATGCCAGTTTGATATAATTTTTTTAGAGCAAAATTTTTGTGCACCTTTCCCGGATATTTTTTTTGATTATGTTGAAATTGGGTATACTAAAATCCGTAATTTACTTAATAGTGAATGCGTATTAAGTATCCCTTCTTATATTAGAGAAGATTTATATTCATTTACAGAACTAATGGACTATACCCTTACAGGAGTAGCATTTGGATGCTTTTCAAATCAATCCGGTTATGCAATACCGCATTATGTTGACGAAGAAGCTATAGAAGCTATCCGTGAAAACATGAAGCAAATCCAGGAAATTTATGTAAAATATCGTTTCAAATTTTCCTTATCATGTCCAGAGCGGACATAGTCAAAGCCACCAACTTAGCAGGCGGTTTTGACTATATTCACAATAAAAAAGCACTTGCTATAAAACAAGTGCTTTTTTACTATTTGATAGATTATATAATTAAATGCAACACCTAGAAAAATAAAAAGGCTACTGTGTCATAGTAGTCCTAAATGTAAATTGTGTTCGATTCGTACACAAAAAGCACTTGCCATATAGCAGGTGCTTTTATTTTTATTTACGTTTCCTTAAGTAGTCATCCCAACACCATTCTTCAATGAATTTAAAATATTCTTATGCGGGAGACAAATTTTTTTCAGTAATAACTGGTTTATAATGTTTACAGAATTCAGTATGTCGCATATCTTCTCCAAGATTAGGCATCTTCATAAAAATGTTTCTAAAACATATTTGGGGCTTAGTTATGAACATTATTGGATGAAAGAGTATATAAAAAGGAGTGACTACTACAAATACAGCTATATCAAGTATAAGACGAAATATACCACCGATTACAGCAAGAGCCATACAAAAAGCGATTATACTTACAATTCCTAAACCGACATATTTTAGAATTTCTAATGTATCCATAATATCACATCCTTTCTAATATTTTATAATTTAATTATACTACTTTAACATTTTATCTTCAATCATTATTATCATCATCGTTATTATTATGCTACCATGCCGACTTTTATGGCGATATTGAATACGCCGCCGATGGCTTTTTCCAGAACGAAACGGAAATGCTTGAAAATACCAAGCGATATACACGACATTACCATTACTGCCATTACCCAGAATTCAACTCTCGTCATGAATATCTGAATTGCTATTACCGTTATAGCGGCAAGGATTACAAGGAATATTATAATTCCGGGAAAAAAGGCAAGCGGTGTATGGATAATCGAGATTTGCGACAGACTGTCATACGTTGTCGAGATGATTTTAAGTGAGTTTCCAATGGTCATCTGATATGAGTATTACATTAACTGTTATTTTGTTTAAAAAAGCAACAATGTTTAATAAAAAAACTTAGTTGAATTATTAAACAAAATATGATATAATTTAGATAAATCAATAATTGCTTCTTTGACACAATATAGTATAAAGGGAGGTTGATTACCATGAAAAGACGAAAAGGTAATCAAAAAAAACGAAAAGAAATCAAAATATGTTTTGTAATTGCAAGTGTTGTTATAATCGTAATGAAGATTTATACTTTAGTTTATAAAATCTTCAAATTAATTTTAAAAATAATAGATTTCTTTTCAGATTAATTATTGTAGGCAATCTTTGATTGCCTACAGTACAAATACCTTACTTTATAAAATACTTGTTTTAAATATATAATATAGTTAGCTAAATATTAAAGTCAAAAAAATTGTGCTAAAAAACAAAAATAAAGGAGGGTTGATTATGTTTGCATATAATATTATAAAAGAAAATATATTTAAAAATTTAAATAACAAATTCCCTTAAAATTAGAGTTTTTTAAGTTAACTATATAAAATAAAAACAAGCAAATGTCAAAGAAGCTTTAGAAAGGAGTGTACCTTTACCAAATTGAACAATCGAACACCTGCTACTAATAATAAAAAGCTTAATGTTTTTCGTTTGTTAAGAATTGCTAGAGATATAAAAGTGCCGGAATTAGCAAAGACATTAAAAGTTACATCTGCTTATATTAATGCTATTGAAAAAGGTGAGCGTACACCATCTGAACGGTTATTACGAGATTATGCTAAGGCTTTAAATGTTAGTGAAGATTTAATAATTACGTTTAGCAAAGAAAAACAAACAACTTTTGAAAAAACATTGCTCCATATTTTAGACAAAATATGTAATAGGGATTAACTACAATGTGAAAAAAGATGTGTTTTTTGGCACATCTTTTTTTATTATTATAAATGAAATTTATCTTTTAGAAATCATTAACATGTTAATACAACGACAAAAAATCGATAAGTTATTTTATTTGTTTTAGAAATTTTTCTATCTATCGTTCCAACATTTTATCCGAATCGGACACAAAAAAGCACCTGCTATATAGCAAGTGCTTTTTATTATTTCTGTACACATAATTCATTTCTTATGCTATAATATAAAAGCCTATTAAGGCATGAAGAGATAAAGTCGATGTGTCAGCTCTCCTCTTGCAAAAGAGGGGGTGGTAGAATGAACAATTATGAAAGATTAATGCTAATCATTAATATCATTGTTGCGGTATTCACCATTCTAAGTTATTTTAAATAGAACGGTAGTTTTAGATAAAATAGAAAAGAGCTTGACCGAGTCAGGCTCTTTCTATAACCAACCATAGAAGAGGGCTGACGGTTGCAACATCAGTTTGTCTCTTCTTTTTTCATATTCATTATACTACAAAGTCGATTGTTTTGCAAAATAATTATGTCCGAATCGGACACAAAAAAAGCACTTACTATACAGCAAGTGCTTTTTTTTATTTGCGTTTTTTACTGAAATAATCATCCCAATACCATTTTTCACATAGCTTTTGAAAATCTTCTGCTATCGTATCTCTGACCCAAATTTTATTTTTATTCGCATTTGCCAATTCTTTATATTCTATATCCTCACCTATACAAGGAGTTTTTATTAAAATATTTTTAAAGCACGTTTTAGGTTTGGTTATAAACATCATCGGATGAAACAGTATATAAAAAGGAGCAACTATTATAAATACAATTACGTCCAATAACAGACGAAATATACCACCTATTATGGCTAGTAATATGCAAAAACCGATTATACTTACAATGCCTAAACTAATATATTTAATAATTTCTATTGTATTCATAACGTCACATCCTTTCTAAAATTTCTACAGTTTAATTATACTACTTTAACATTTTATCTTCAATCACTATTATCATCATCATTATGCTCTGATAATGATGTATATGTTAATGGAGTTGTATGTTCTGGTGAAATCAATTTACCTTGAGATTTTTCATTCCAGGCCCTTTCTTTTTCATATTCATAATGCGCTTTGGGACTCAAATTTTTATTTATACTATCTCTTAATGCTTCATTCTTTTGATTATTAATCAAATCAGGAGAAGAATTATTTTCTAATTTACCTGCATTTTTTTGAGCTTTCATAACTGAAACGATTTCTCTATTTTTTATAGCTTCTTGTTGAGCTCTATAATACGTATCCAGTATTCCTCCTTGAACACCTATTTTAGCCATATTCTTAGCAGTTCCTAGTGTCCCCATGCCGTATTTAAGCCCTGTTGTGGCAGCTCCCTTTAAATCTCCCTGTCCTGCCTGCATTCCTATACTCTTCATATTGGCAAGAAAACCTGCTGCTCCTCTTGCAGAGTTTCCTCCCGGCATGCGCGATGCGGCGTCCCATGTGCCTTTTGCTACCATTGCCTTAGTTGCCGGCACTTTAGCCGCTGCGTACATATCACCGCCTACAAGGGAAGGCTGCCCTGTCATGAGTGCCTGCGCAAGGTTTGGTACTTTCCATACAAGCAGAGCTATTATTATAGTTGAAATAACAAGTGTAAATAATGCTGTAAAATCTTTGGTAAGGTCAAAACTGTTGCTTGCAAAATTTTCCACGGACTTAGTAAGTATAGGAGCTGTTATTGCGGATATAAAGGCTACTACGCCGACTTTTATAGAGATATTAAATACGCCGCCGATGGCTTTTTCCAGAAGGAAACGGAAATGTTTGAAGATACCAAGCGATATACACGGCATTACCATTACTGCCATTACCCAGAACTCAACTCTCGTCATGAATATCTGAATTGCTATTACCGTTATAGCGGCAAGGATTACAAGGAACATTATAATTCCGAGGAAAAAGGCAAGCGGTGTATGGATAATCGAGATTTGCGACAGACTGTCATAAGTTGTCGAGATGATTTTTAGCGTATTGCCCACTATATCATCCGGCATGAGTATCGTATTGGTTCCGCCTCCTGCTATATAACCTATCTTTTCAAAGCTTGCATAAACGGCATGAGCTATCCCAAGTCCTGTTACCCAGTTGCTTAAAAGGAAGATGAAAAATGCCATTTTAATAGCATTAGAAATAAGATATTTTATTATATCATCTTCCAGTTTAAACATATAGCAAAGAACGAGATCGCCTGCCCATAAAACAACGACAAGTCCGGTGCAGATAGGATAGATATTTACGGCTCCTTGCTGGCACATGTAAATAAAATACTGCATAAACGCGCTTATAAAGTTGCCGCTTGTCGGGTTGGGGTCCGGCGGGGCTACAGCAATCTGATGAATTTCCGGCATGGTAAACATAGAACCGAAATACATTCCTAAGCGACCGACAACAGCGCAGGCAAACAACATACGAAACGCCGTGGCTGCTGCTGAAGGGAGCTCGCCGAGCGCGAGCATTACGCCGGCAATTACTATAAAGCAGGTTAAAAGTATACGCGGTATCTTTCCGGTAAGTATGGCATCTGAGGTGTCGAGTTTGCCATCGCTGTACGTTCCCAAATATTGAGATATAATATTATCCCAGCTTAAAGAGGTATCTGCTGCATAAACTATTGAGGAAAATGCAACTAATATTACTATCGTTAATAAAATTATTCTTGACTTTTTCATATCAGTATCCCACCAGTTTCTTGTAATCTTCTACACTTTTATCGTGATTTGTTTCAATATCGTCTAAAAGTTTATTTACATTGTTTTTCACATCTGTAGATATATTTTCATTTATCTTCATACTTGCTTGTTTTTCAGCATTCTTTTGCAAATTTTCCGTTGCAGAAACAGAAAGAAGTGTAGATAAAAGAGCATTTGTCTTGGCAGACTCCATAGCGCTTTGACTTGCAATCTGTCCGTTTGCCTGAAGTGCTTCTTTTGTTCCCTGAGACTTCGACAAGTTCTGCAGCGACGTTTCCAGCTGTTTTATATTATTTTCTATTGCTTGCTGCTGCCTGCCGACATAAAGAGCGGAATAATATGTTTCATCAGCTACATGGTAAAGCTTTTTAATACTCTGTTTATACGAAGCTAAATCTACAGGCTTAGTGTATCCACCTGTATAAATATCTATCCCCATTTTCTCAGACAGTATACTGTCAGTTGAATTTGTTTTATCAAGCGTACCTACCTGCGAGTCCAAATCTTCCATAAGTCTTTTATACTCTTTGTCTAGTCCCGTATAATGAGCGATTAAGGCTTTCGGGTCCATGGACGTTAAATTCTGGACCATTAAAGATACCTGTTTTGCCGTATTTACGGCATTAGTATAGGTATTTATGGCAGTTTTGGCATTTTCAGCAATATTTTGCACGTCCGTTACATAAATTGCCGCCTTTGCTTCGTGATTGGGATTTGTGAGCATAAATCCTGTCAGTATTCCGGCTAAGATTGTAGGCACTACATAGCGTTTCTTGATGTTCATAGTATCACCTCACATAAAAATCAAAGATAAGATAAGTGCTGAAAATGTTATCAGCATAACAGCGCATACGATATATCCTCTAAGCCTTTCTTCTTTTTTATCAGATTTTAAAAGTTTTCTGGTTTCGCCGGCAAGTTCTTTAATAATGGCTGTTAAATCATTAAAAAAGAATGAAAAAGAAGTGTTTTTCACTGTGAACAGCAACTCCTTTTTTCTGTTTTTATAGGACTTTATGTTTTGCCATAAATCCATCACTCCTTCCGTACATATGCAGATGAATGCTGTAAAAAAGGCAAGCAGGATTATATATGCTAAGAATACGGCTTCATCTGCGATGCTTTTTCCCATGATGATGGAAACAATCATGCACCCTAAAATGACGGCAAGACATATTCTTTTGAGCTTAAAGCAGACAAAGACTACCTTATTTTGCATTAAACCACCTCCTTTAGTATCTGTAGCTGTTTAGACGATTAAAAATATCGGATATGCTGTAAATGTAGTTAATCGTCTCCTCATACGGCGGTACACCGCCGCTATTTACTACTGCCTGCGGTCCTGCATTGTAGGCGGCAAGGGCATACGTTACGTTATACTGCCCGGCACTTTGAAAGTTGTCTATCTGCGTTCTGAGGTAGATCGCGCCGCCCATGATGTTTTGCAGCGGATTATACGGGTCAACGCCTATCATCTGCGCCGTTTCCGGCATAAGTTGTGCGATACCGATGGCGCCGACGGGAGAGGTAGCACTTAAATTAAAGCCTGACTCCTGTTCAAATACGGCAGTTAAGAGCAGCGGGTCAACGGCGTAAGTTGCGCTTGCATACAGTATGGCATTTGTTATCCAGTCCGTTTCAAAGCTGTCCGAATTAAATCTTGCCACTTCGTTATAGATTATGCTGTGATAGTCAATTTCCTGTGCATGCGCCGCTCCTGAAATTAGGGAAAATGAAATTAAAACGGCAATTATCAGTTTTTGCATTACTCAGCCCCCTCATTTGTAATAGTTCTGACTAAAGACTGTTTTTGTGTCCTTGTGTTTTCAAGCGTACTAGGCAGATTTTTTAAACTTTCCTCTATTTTCTGTGCGTAATCTGCGCCTATGGCATTTGGCGACTGCATGGATACAGCTTCAAGTACATCTTTTACCTTAAAGCCGGCATTTATCATATTTGCGGCGATTATGGTATCGGCTACTATATCAAACGGAAGATTTATATTGTCTTTATAGGCGTTATAATACCTGCCGTATAGGATATTTACGTCCTGTTCCTTAATAGTGTTCTTAGCAAAAAGTTTTCTCTTTTCAAGCTCCGTTTCAAGTCTTTTTTCCGCTTCAGCTATTATGGATTTATTTATATAAGTGGTTGATGCGTGGCTGGGCTCTATTGTGTGCGGTGAATATTTGGTCATAGTAACGGCGATATCTTCTTTTTTGATGTTTTTATAGAGCATGTACATCGCCGTATTTATTTCCATATCCTGATTGAATGTATTCGTCTTTAAGTAAAGCTCTTTCATATGCTGTTTATATGTCATTTTATTTGACATTCGTGTTTGCCCTGTGTCCAGGATATTTAGGATATTGAGCTGCCTACCTTGAATTTTTTTTGCAATGTTTGTAATGTATTCGCCGTATTTAAAGTTTTCAATAGTGTCTTTTTGATTTCTAAGGCTCTGCTCTTCAGCGATAATGTTTTTTATATCGTTTTCATCAACGCCCTTTTTAATAAGCGTAAGAGCTGCTCGCCAGTCGCATTGAAGATCCTGCGCTTCTTCTTCCGTATTGTTGATGGTTGCTTTATTAATGGCAACTTCAAGACTGTAGTCCTGTTTAAGTTCGTCTTTTATCTGCTGTTCGGTCTGCTCAAGGTTTAATACCTCCTGAAGCTTTTTGACGGCTTTTTCAATGACAAGTTTCGGATAATCAGGAGTGATTTCCGGCAGCTGCATTCTAGGCGACGCTTCGCGGATTACATGCGCCAGTTCATTTTTATCAAGTCCCGGATATCTGTTTATAAGCTTTATGGCAGCTTCAACGTCTATATATTCATCCGACAGATTGAGCTTCACGTTTGGATAGGTGAGGATGCGCTCTTTAACGGCGTATTTATAGACGTCCTTTAGGGAGATGTGCCGTTTTTGTATTTCCTCAAGCGTCATTTCATGCAGTTTATCCGGACAGATGAATTCAGCGATGTCTTTTTCCGCTTTTAGATTATTCTGCGCGGATTTCACTACATAGTAAGCGGCTTTATCTTTAAGCGTCGGTATGTTTTCCTTAAAGGTTTTGACGATGTAGTCGGGATAGCAGCCTTTCATTATCATGGACTTTGCTAAAAGGGCATAATCCAGATTTGTCGCTTTTTGCGGCAGGGACTTCATTTCTTTTTTGAAAATCTCTTCCACTTTATTTAAATGTTCTTTAGCGCGGTTTATATCTTCCATCGCTAAGTTGACAATCGTTTCGGCGTAATTTTTTCTTCTGCCTATTTCCTGCACAACGGGAGACAGTGCTTTAAGCGTCGTTATAAGCTCGTCTTTTTGGGCGCCTTCAGAGAGCATCCTTTTTATTATCTGCTTTTCACCCAGCGGCGACAGAACTTTCGTCATGGTGTTTTTCAGATATTCATTAAAATATTTAAGATATTTTTCCCGAATATTTTTCGGCTCTTTTATATTTACGGCCAGAAATTGATTGTACATATGTTGATGTTCTTGCACGAAATTAACTATAGTATTAGCGTATTCCGGCTGTTTTACGTTTTTGTTCTGCGTATATTTTAAAAACAGTTCTTTTACGGTCGGCAAAGCATAGTTTTTTTCGTAACGCATTAAAAAGGCAATTTTGGCATCATAATATAAATTGAGCTTGAAATTCTTGTTATGCGCCTTTAGGGTATCGAGCTGATTTATATACTCTTTTTTTGCTTTTTCAATGTCGGTTATTTCCTTTATATAGGTAATATCGAGCTTGGTAAGATAAGTTAGAGCAACGTGGCCGGGAAGGGAGATATTCATATCTTTGAAAAACGGCGTGTTTTTCAAAACAGTGTCTTTAATATCAGCTGTTTTATAGCCTTTTTTTGTAAGTTCGTCAATTATTTCATTTTCTTTCTTTAGATAAAAATCAAGCATATGTTTTAAGTATTTTTCTTTGTAGTAGTCGTAATTGGGTGAAGGATTTATTTTATCCGTTTTCGGTTTTACGTTGTAGTTAAAACTGTCGAGATATTTTGTTACCTCGATAAAGGATTTACCGGCGCAAAGAGAGCTATGGTCTCTAATCTGTTTTTTTACTTCGGAAAGTGATGTATTTTCTTTCAGCATCGAAGATATTATGCTGTAATCGAATTTTTTCAAGATATGTTCGCGTTCATTTTGGTATTTATTCCACAAAATCAGATAATCTTTCACTAAAGTCAAAATTTTTCACTCCTTTATACTCCTGCCAATGGAGATTGAACTCTTCTTTCGGATAATTTTTCAGTATTTCATCACATTTATTCTGATCGGTTTTGTTTACGCCTACATAAGACAGGGCAAATTTACCGAGGGCTAAGTCATATAGGCGAGACCCTTTAACAGATGTGTAATAGTAATCTCTTGTTGCTACCGCCTGCGCTATTATCTGTATCTGCCGGTCATTTAAGCCGAAGGATTTATACAGTTTCTTATTGGCTTCTTCGAGTGCTGCGGGATTGGCAAGAAAAATCTTTGACTGGCAGGCATCAAGCACCGTATGAAAAATATTGGAATTAGTTACATCAACAAGCGACTGCGTGGCAAAAACAACGGATACGTTCATTTTACGAAGAACCTTGAGCCATTCGCGTATTTTCTCTGAAAAGGCTTCATTGTCAAGGAATACCCACGCTTCATCTAAAATTATTATGCCCGGTGAGCCGTCAAGAACTTCTTCGAGCCTGTGAAAAATATATAAAAGCGTCGGAGCCACGATTGTTTTCATCTGCATGAGTTTTTCCATTTCAAAGGTTTGAAAATCTGAAAATGATAAACTGTCATAATTTGCGTCAAATACCTTGTAGGAGCCTTTTATTGTAAGCTGTGTAAATGTTTGAATAAGTGTTTCATTAGTAAGTGAAGATACAAACGTACTCATTGTCAGTTGTTTTTTCGGAAAGGTTTTGGCGATGAGCGTGAGTGTATTCCATATGGTATCCTTGATTTGCGGCGTAACAGTGATATTTTCTTGAACAAGAAAACTGCACAGCCACTCAAGTACCCATGAACGTTCTTTTTCATCTGCTATTTTGGAAAGGGGCTGAAAAGCAATATCATTTGTACCGAGGTCAAAAAAGTTGCCGCCGACGCCAAGAGTTAAAATGCGAGACGATGCACCTTTATCAAAGATGAAAACTTTAGCTTTTTTATATTTTCGAAACTGCGCTGCCATCATGCAAAGATGAACAGATTTACCGCTGCCCGGCGGCCCTATGAGTATGGTGTGCCCTACGTCTTTAACATGAATGTTTAAACGAAACAGGGTATTGCCTTTTGTTTTCGTGTATAAAAGCGACGGCGCTTTTAAGTGGTAATTTTCGCTGTCGCCTGCCCAAACGTCCGTTATCGGCGACAGATGTATAAGGTTTCCGGTGCTTATAAGGTAGCGACGAACATTAGCGTATACATTTCCGGGAATGGACATGAGCCATGCTTCAACGGCGTTTAAGTCTTCGGATTTATATTTCATGCCGAGCGTGGAGAATATGTCACCGATTGTATCTATATAATCTTCAGCCAAATCTTCATCTTTTTCGGCAATTACAATTACTGTCGTATAATAGCCGTAGTTTATCTCGCCTTTTTCAACAGACAGACGGGCACTTTCCACTTCGTCAACTTTTTCTACGGCATTAGCATTATAGCCGCCTTGAACGTCCGGGATATGCAGTGCTTCTCTGACGTATGCACCCCAGCCTTTTAAGTTGCCTTTCCAGTCGCGGGAACGGGAAGACAGCTCTCCCATAGCGTCATTTCGGGATAAAAAGTAAAATCTCGTTACCCATCTGTAGGAAAAATTAAGATAGGTGAGGTTATCCAGAAAACCAAAATACGTCTGATTGGGAAAGGTCAAGGGCGTTATGACGCGAAGATGTTTATCGCCGAGCATCGGCTTTAAACTTGAAAGCAGCGGACTGTCATAAAGAAGATTATCCAAGTGGATAGGATTTTTTGAAAGCGATATGTTTTCATCTTTAATATGCTGATTTTGTCTATCCGGCAGATGAATGTTCATTTTCTTTGCTGAAACACAGCTGTATAGATAACTTGCCAGCTCATCCGGCGTCAATTCTTTAGCAAACGGGATTTTAAGCTGTAATAGCATGCGGTATATCTTATCCACATTTGCCTTGAAAAGCTCCAGATAATAATCCAAATCTCTAAGTTTTGTCTTTGTTTCAATAACGAAGCTTTTCAGTTTCTGTTCACTGTCTGTCGGCGGCATATAGTAGATTGTGAGAAAATATTTTGATTCGTAGTTTTTATGCAGATTTTTAAATAGATATCTTCGCTCCAAATCTATCTTCTTTGTGATTTCATCGGGAAAATCGCATTTGGGGTAATCCAAGGACGGTGTTCGCTGCATTTCAAAATAAAATACAAAACCCGTATCAAGTGTCATAAAAAGGCTGTTTAACTGACTTGTAAGTACGGCCAGAATTTCTTCCATAGAGCTGTCAAGGTCTGGTCCACGGTACTCTATCGTTGCCATAAGCGAGCCGTCTTTATTTAAAACAATGCCGATATTTTCATAGGAAATTATTTTTCCTAAATTCATTTGCGAATAAAGCGGCACTTTTTTTGTTCTGAGTTTATTTAACATATACATAATCTTTTCCTCACATAAAAAACATATCTTTATTTATCGTTATCTCCATAAGCGGCGCCATTATGTTGGAGCGCAGCATCCCCGGAAGCATGCTGTACCAGATATCTCCCATGTTGGATTTATCTATTACGGTCGGCACACCGCAATTTGCCAAGAATTTAACAGTAGATGTTACTTTCTTTGTCAGCTCATCAATATTTTTCTCATAAACAGTAAGAAGCGTGTCATAATAGCCGCAGATTTCGCTGTTGTCATAGCGAAGCACTTTTAAAAATTCCTTATGGCTAGTGCTCCAGGACGATGTATACCTTTGAATTTCTTTTTTGCGTTCATTTCCGGATACAAAGATGCAGCGGCGCGACATACGGAACTTGATTTCATTCGTTTGCAGAAAAATGATAAGCGGTTTTGTTATAAAGTCCGGATATCCCAAAAGTTTTATACACTGCAAATACGTATCATCTATCATGAGGTATTGTTTTTGATATTTTTTATACTGGTGCTGTTTTGTCAGCTTATAGTCAAGATAAATGGGATTTTCCGGCATTTTGATACTTTCATTCACCGTTATGGTCCGATAGAAACTTTCTATGAGCTCTTCATTTTTAACAGAAGTAATATTATATGTTCTTTCCAGTGTTTCGATAAATTCACCAAACTTTTCTATGGACGAGCGGATTTTGCCAAAATCTGCATCCGTAAGACAGGGATTATAAACAATGTAGAGCGTTTTTACACCAAAGTTATAGTCTATCCATATACAAATGCCGGACAGTGCAATCTGCTTTAAAATGGAAATATCTATTTCATTGTAAATAAATGCGCATATTAAAGAGCCGTCTTTATTTCGCACTATATTGTCCCGGCAAAGATACAGCCACGGGAGATATTTGGATAACGCAGTTGTTATTTCATCATATTTTTCAAACCACATAAGCCCTCACACATCGTAAAATTTCTTTTTGTACAGAAATTTTTGCAGGCAGATAAAAAATCTGTCATCAAACTTGTTCACATATATGCTTAGAAAATGCACAATAAGGTTAAATGGCACCATCCAGAAGGTTTCAAACATTGCCCATATGGCAAAAGCGAGTACGAAATTTGTTATGACCACTTCTTTAGGGCCGCCTAAAACGGTAGCCCTTTCAGTGAGTGATTTAAAAACGGGAAGTGTATACTGCATTAAAAGCACGCTCCCGAAGAACCAGAGAAAATAAAGTAGGAAACAACGCTTGTACCAAGGCAGGCAATGATGGCACCGATAAATACTTTAGAGATTTTACCCATTATCTGATTTTCGCCCATAGCAATCGATATGCCACCGAGAACAACTGCAATCAGGATAAGAACTTTCGGCAGATTATCTACAAGCAGTGTCTTCAGTGTATTTACTGGACTATCAAACGGAGAGGATGTACTCATGGTAAAGTCCGTGCTTGATGCAAGTACCTGCGGATGAAAGGCTATGACAAACATTAAAGTAAGCTGCAAAATAAAAAATTTGTTCTTAATGATGAATTTAAGCATGATTTAGTCTCCTTTAAGCAAGTTTTGCTGTTATATATTCTTTAATCTGTGTATCGTAATTTATAACTTCCACTATTTCTTCAATAGTGCGGCGGTTTGCCGTCTTTTTTATATAGATGATTAAATCAATCGCATCGGCAATAAGCGTGCCTTGCACTTTGTCCGTACCGAAACCGACAAGCGTTTCAATTCTGGACATGGTGCGACTGGCGCTGTTGGAGTGAACAGTGGATATGCCGCCTTTATGACCTGTAGACCAGGCATTTATAAGCGTGAAGGCTTCCGCGCCTCGAACTTCCCCGACTATAATTCTGTCGGGGCGGGCTCTAAGCGTTGCCCGAAGCAGCTCTTCCATAGACACTTTTTTAGTGGATAATAGCGACAGTTTGTTTTTGGCATCGCACTTAAGCTCTTTTGTATCTTCAATTAGAACAACTCTGTCGTTTAATTTAGCAACTTCCGCTAACAGTGCATTGACAAGCGTTGTTTTGCCGCTGCCTGTACCGCCGGCCACAATGATATTCTTTTTTTCCTTTATTGCTTTTAAAATCACCTCCTGCTGTCTTTTCGTCATTGTCTTGTTATTTACATAATCTTCCAGCGTAAATACGACTTTAGCGTGTTTTCGCAGGCAAAATGCCGAGTTTTCCACAATATCCGGCGATAAAAAGCCTTGAAAGCGCATATTTAAAATTTCAGCTTCCAAAAGCGGATTATCCTTATCGCAAGTCTTATGTGAATGATTGGCAATCTGAATTATTATGCTACTTGTTATCTCGCCCGTTAAAGTTTTGCCAGTATCTATAAGCCCATGAGAAAAAGTATCTATCCAAATTTTAGAGTCAGCATTTACCATCACCTCGCAGACATCATCATCGTCTAAATACGGCTTTATATCCTTAAAAAGAAAATCCAGCCGCTCTTTAAACCTATTTTCCATCAGGCTGCCTCCAGCTCGCTGTAAAGCTCATATAAATCTTCAAGCTCTTTTTGATATGTTGCTATTTTTTCTTTGATATCTTCTTCATTTATAACTGAAATTGCAAGATAGAGTTTAAGCTCATCCGGCGTTGTTATACCGGCGGAAGATAAAATTTCAAGCATCTGTTTTTCACCGTCTGATACGCTCGGCGTCTGTTTTCTTTTAATGAATTTACGGCGAATAACTTTTTTAGGTGCTGTTTTTTTGATTGGTTCAGTTTTCTGGACAACCTCGTTTTTTACCACTTTTATAGGCTCGGATATATCTTCGTTATCTGTAGTAACTGTTTCTTTTGTTGCTTCATTACTATCTATAACAGCAACTTCAACCTGCTTATCTTCGTTTGCTATTGCTTTCTCTACTTCAGGTATATCTTCATTATCTGTAGCAACCGATTTTTCTACTGCTTTATTGTTATCTACATCATCTGGTTCTATGACATCATTATTTGGCTTGGAATTGATTATTTCTTCCAGTTCTACTTCAGCAATATTTATCTCGGATGTTTTTTCATTTTCCTGCGGCACAGCTGTTTCTTCTGCTAAAATGTCTTCATCAAAGCCTTCGCTGAACTTTTCTTCTGTTTTTTGTTCGTTGTCAGTTATTGAAGTCGGCTTCTCTTCATCATCAAAAGTTTTATCAAACTTTTCCGGCTCGTTTCCATCTATATCTGTTTTTTCTGTTTCAGATTTTGGTTCATTTGTTGGATTTGGCACTGCTACTAAATCGTCAAAGCCTGTATCAATAGTTGCATTGTGTCCTTTGAGCATTTCCATTATGTCTTTATCTTCTGCCGTATTCGGCTCTTTATCCATGATTTCATCATTTCCTTTCTGAATTTCAGCGATATCAAAATCTGCTGCCGATGGCATTTGCGGCAGGTCATTTTCAGGTTTTATCCGCTGTTTTATTTCATCTTTTGTTAAAGCTTTCTTTACTGTTTTTTTCTTTGTTCCGATTAAAGCAAGGACATTGCCTAATAGGTGTTGTATCTTATCTTTAACTGTAGACAATTTCGGTTTTTTTACAGCTTTATTTATCTTTGCAGCCCCTACAAAGTCTTTTAAGCTCTTTGTTTCTTTCGGCAAAAGATTTACATAGCTGTCCACAACAGTACATGAGTCGGATTTCATTGAATACTCATCCGCCGGCGGATATTTCTTGTTAGGAACGTATCGCGTTCTATTGCCCTCTGTTACTTGCGTTTCAGATACTCTTTGCTGAAAAAACGGCACCATATAGTAAAAAAGCTTTTTAGCTAGAATCGGCTTTTGTCCGCTTACAAAGACTATTTCCTTATCTTTCGGCATCTTGCCGACTTCATCAGGCTTTAAAAGCTCTCGGGACGTTGATTGCCAGGAGGTATTTTTCTTAAATAAATTTCCTGTTTCGGATTTACTCGTTACCGTTATTGTTTCAGAGCCCAGCATAGAAGATACGGCTTTTTGCGTTTCATGGTTATTCGGCGTATGAAAAACCCGTACAGCGCAGTTATCTATGATGGAAGTATTCTTGCCATAAATATCATAGAGCTGATTTAGAGCCTGAACGATTATAAGCGAACGCAACTGATAGCCTGCCATAGTGGCGATTGCCATTTCAAACTGGTCAATTTTGCCGATTTGCGGGAACTCGTCTAAAAGCAAAAGACATTTATGCTTACTTTTTGAAGCGGAAGATTCCATATTGCGTCTTAAGATGAAATCGAGCATAAGGCGAAACATCGGCTGAAGTGTATTTCTATTTGACGGAGCTGCCACAAGATACAGTGATACCGGTTTATCGTAGTTCATGATATCTTCCAGTTTAAAATCCGATACGGCCGTATTTTTGGATACCACAGGGTCTTGATAAAGCTGAAAACCTGTTTGCGCCGTAGACAAAACGGAGCCTTGTTCTTCCGATGGGCGTGATGCCATAGTATATGCTCCCGATGCTACACGCGGATGCGTTAAGAGGTAGCAATACGGTTTTACGGTGAAATCCAGATTTTTATAATTATCTTTAAAGTATTCTTTTATCTCACTTAGACTTAAAAATTTACTATAGTCGCTATAATACGGATTGTTATCTAAGTCTATTGCCGGAATGCTTAAAATTTCCGAGCGGATACTTCGAAGTTTTAAGGTATCCGTTTGTTCAGTTTCCGTAAAAGCAGCATTAAAGTCGTTTATTTCAACGTAATCGCCGTAAATTTTTTCCAGGATATTATCATCGGAAAAGGCTTCCTCCGGCGTAATGTGCGGATAATACATCATCTCATTTATGGCTTCATCGAAATTTCTCGATGGTGAAGCGATAAACCGTGCAACATCTCCCATATTCGGAACAGGGCGGTGTTCTCTGTCGTGCATATACAATAGATGAACTATAACGGCTTCAATGAGTGCCGATGACGTTACTACCCAGTGCTTACTTTTCGGATCGCTCGACATTTTGCCTGTAGGGTCAGCTATCATATTGGCGATAGTCATAACGTCGGTATATTCCCTATCTGTCCGATAACGTATTTCAGCCAGCGGATTCCAGCGCGCCGTCGTACCGTCTGTCGATAATGGGTCAAATTTTAAAACTTTCTGCTTTAAGCCTTTTTTGCGGTAGGCTGCCGTTAAATGCCAGTTTTCACCGCCTTTTATATCAAGGACAAATACGGACTCTCTCCATGTAAGAAGTGTCGGTACAATGGTGCTTACGCCTTTACCGCTACGAGTCGGCGCCACCAGCAGAATATGACTTTTCTCGTTTATATCGTATTGCAGAAGATATGTCTGCTTAAAAATAAGATTTTTCGTATATGTGAAAGGGTTAATTCCTAAAATAACGCCTTCTTTGGCTCTTAAACGCGCCTTTTTAATATCTTTTTTACCGCCCCAGGAAGCCGAGCCGTGCGTAGTATCGACGTTCTTTCTTTTGATTATAAAAAAGGCTGTCGTTATACCGATTAACATACAGATATATATACTGTTTTCAGCATCAGAAAGTATGGTTGGTATAACGCTTTGTAGTTTTATATACCAGAAAATAAACATCCACGGTTTATATAAAATAAAATTATCAGTAACGCTTATTCCTTCTCCCAGCGCGCTATCATACTCACAGGTATATGCTACCTGCTGCGTTGCAATAGCTAGACCGATTAGCGAGGATAAAATTATTGCCGATAAAAACACGGCAAGTCGTTTTGATTTATCCATAGCCTTCCTCCTTAAAATACAATGTTATTTACAGCCATGATATTGATTGTCGTCCCGGGATTTACAGTGATTTCAGGCTCTATATTCATCTGCTTTTTAAATATCTCGGAGGCTGTATTTATAAGACTTGTCGTTGCTCCCTGCGCTGCTAAATCGCCGCTGTTTCTCCAGCCGTACTCACTATAGTTGTTACCGGAGGCGATATTGCCGAGCGCTCCGATGGCACTTGCGAGTACCCCGGCACCTATTTGTTTTCCGGTATGGTTATCAACATCACCTTCAATGCCGGCATAGCCTTGAGCGTCCACCAGCTTAAACATATTTTCCACATTGTAGCTAGTGCCATTTGGAAAAATTAAACTCATCCATTTTATATCTACTCTTGACTGTCCGTTTGCGGCTCCGCCTGCGTAACTTCCTATAATCCGGCTGCCGGAAGGAATTAAAAGATTATATCCTGTAAGTGAGTCATAAACATCGCTGTTAATCTGTGCAATTACCTGCCCGCCTATCTGACTGTTTATACCGGACAGCAGCGTTGCACTTATAACAGTTCCCGTCATCACGGTATTTTCATCAATCTGCTGCATCTTCATATAGGAGAAACTGCCTTCTGATTGATTTTCCTGTGCTGAAGAATTTCCTGTAGCTGTTTCGCTTTTGTTATCCGTTTTATTAAAAGACATAAAAGATATTGCCGAAGCCCAGATATTTTTATCCTCTTTTTCTTCCTTTTTATTCTCATTACTGTTTTGCGGCATTGGTCGTACATTTTGCACCGGATATGTGCCGGCATTTTGTCCCAGAACTGGAAGCGGTCTTGAATATCTTACAGGTTCTTCATTTGTATCTTGCGGATAATAATTTTGTCTGTTTCCCTGATTTGCAGGTATCTGTCTTTGATTTGAACTATTTTCTACATTGAGATTATTAGCGTTACCTCTGTTTCTTTTTTCATGTTCGGCAAGGGAGTCGTAATTATCCGGAATTTTATCCACATTATTGGAAGTTGATGTACGCTGCTCAGTTTTGGCTACTTCTATTTCTTTTTGTTTATCAGTTGTATTTTCATCATCTGAAGAGGAAAACATAAGTGTTGCGGCAATTCCTGTTAAAAATACAAACAGCAGCGTCCAGACCATTTTTTTATTGACCGTTGAAGTAGTAACAGTTGTCTGCTCATTATCTATTTCCTCTTCGTCTTTTTTTAAGGTATCCGCTATTATTTGCGTATTTTCCGTATCTTTTACGGAATTTTCCTCTTTCTTTCGCAGTCTATCCAGTATTCCCATAAATCAATCCTTCCTTATTATCACGACTTCTTTTTCGTCAAGTTTTAGTACGGCTTCATCGAAAACCGTATCCACCGTAAATGTATTATCCATAGATTTATAGTTGGCCAAGATGAGCTTATCGTCTTTATCTTTTACAAAAAGGACCGGCAGCGTTTTTATATCCTTGAATTTTATATATGTCCGTCTGCCGTCATTAAATACGGCCGTCGGCTTAAAATCCACATTCTTATCTGCTTTTATTTTATAGTTGAAGCTTATATTTTCCGGATTTACACCGCGCTGAGCGATATAAGATGTTTCTTCCTGTTTTTTCAGCTCACTTTTAACAATATCTTCATTGCCGTAGCTCCAGCTGACCATAGGATTAAACCAGCTGCCGGAACTTAAAAGTATCTGATAGATATGACCTTTATCCGTATTTACGATAACGTTTGTGGCAATATTGTTGGCTATGGGTTTTACGTAAAGATGCGACGTGTTATTAACACTTGCATGGTCAATCATCCACTGCGCCGTATCACCGCCGCCGACATACGTTATGCTCTCTCCGTCGGCAAATTTGATATCCGTCAAATAGCCGATTTTACAGTAAATTTTATAAACCTGCTCCGGTCCGTAGGCAAAAACCATACGGGCATAACCTTGAGCGTTTATACCGTCTTGAATGTAGTTGTTGGATTTAGAGGAGTTGGGTACGTTTAAAACGTAATCATTTGTTGCCTGCCGTGGCGCATCATATTTAATTTTTTCCACTTTAGGCGTTTCATCTTGCGGCGGATTTTCCTTAAGATTTTTTAAGTAATCTTTTATTTCCTGTTTTTGTTTTATATCTTCCGCCTGTTTTTTCTTCAGATTTTCTATTTTTTGATTAAGCTCTGTTATTTTACTGTCTTTATCACTATCTTCCTTATACTTTGCTTCAAGCTGCGTCAGTTTTTCGTAGAGTGCGGCTACAGCTTTTTGCACATCATAATCTGCATTTTTGCTTTCTTCTATGCTTTTAATTTCCTGTTTTACACTATTAATATCATTGGCACTAGCGAAGGTAATGCTGCTGACAGACATAGCGATAAAAAAGACTGTTACAAGTTTTTTTCTCATTAGCTCAGTTCTCCCTATTTTTCTTTTACGGCTTCCTTATCCCAGGAAAAATCCGTTATATAAATCCCAAGCGGATTTTTAAGTGCCATCTCTTCATTTTCCGGCGGTTTTATGGCAACCGTGAAAATGCCTGACATTTCATTTACGGTTTTAGTACCGCTGTCAAAGCCGTAAATCGTTTCCACCCAGCGCACCTGATAGGAATTAGTGCTGCCTGAAAGCGGCAGCACCACGCTTATCTGTACCTGAGTTGTTTCATTTCCAAGCATTTTAGCTACATCTTCCGATTGCAGATAATTATTTAATTTACTCATAGCATCTCTGCTTAAAAAGGCATATGCACTATTAACATTTCTTTTATATAAAACGGGATCAAGCGGGATTTCACGCGTCTTTTTGACAAAATCCGTGATGAAGTATTTTATGGCAACTTCCTGCGGATTATATGTCTGCTCTTGCAGGTATCCGGCGTTTCGCACAATGCCTGTCTGCGTATCCACCTCTACAATGTAAGGTTTTACTTCAGATTTTGTCGCAAAATATATAAGTGAACCCGTCATTACAACAATTACTATGGCAAGCACGGCGCAAAGCCTTAAAAGGTTGTATCTGTCATTTGTGAGTTTAGACAGTTCCACATCGTAATCATAACTTGCCTTATCAGCCGGATTTACAGGTCTTGAACTTGTTATATACGGTGCGGGTTTGAAAAAGTCTCGTATATTCATTTTTTACTCCCAATTTACAAAGATGTATTTTTGCCAATCCATTTTATTGTTGCGGCAATACATAATAACGGCGTTAAAAAACTTTTTACCTGCCGTGTATTTTGTATTGTAAATAAGCCCATGTAGGTACGCAGCGGATATTTTAAGTTCATTTGCGCAGCGCGTTATATTGCCGTTAAAACGACTGTTTACAATATCTTCTACAAATTGTTTCCTATTAAATCCTAGTATTTTGTCTTCTGGCATAATTAAATCTCCTTATGATATAAAATATGATGTAAATAATATTGGCTAAAAACATAATGATAAAAAATTCCCCGACGGAAAAAAATCCAATAGCAGCACTGATTGCCCAGATATCTCCGTCACCCATTTTTAAAATGACAAGTTTATCTCTGTTTAAATAGTGCCTTATAACCTGAACGAAAATTACAAGACATAAACAGGTGCAAAGCGGCACAGCTAGAAAATCCACGCTTATTTGTACGTTTCTAATAAACGCGGCAAAATGATTTTCTAAATCAAAAAGTGCATACAGCACAAAACCTGAAAATACAAACGGCAGATAAGGCAACCCTTCTGATACATTTTCGATAGATGTATATTCTGTTTTTGCCGGTACATAATCCGTTTTTTTTAGTTTCATGGTAGAAGTATACATAAACGTCAAAAAAAGCATACCGGCTAATAGATTGTCAAGATAACCATTCACATTGAAATAAACAGCATAAACCGTACTCAAAAGAAAAAGCAGTATGCAGACATATACATTTACCGTTTTCGTTCTTAAATCCTCAATCACAAGGTATAGCGCTGTTAAAAATATGCAAATCTCCATAATGTCTCCTAAATTAATTGTTGTCTGCCATATATTCACTTCTGGTACTGCCCGGACTTATAAAATAACTGTTTGAAAGCGGCTTTTTCGTTTTTAACTCATAGTAGGTATAATGCTCGCCTTCTTTATGCGGTGTATAAGTAAAATCTTCCATGTTTTCGATTTCATTTATATATCCAAGGTCTATAAGCTCATCCAGTTTTTCCGGATACGTCTTCTGATTTTTGGAAACAGTTTTTCCGTCCTCATCAATATACGTATCTTTTTCATCCACCATCAGATGATTTACCGCATAATCTTCAAGTGCCGCGTCAATAAATACCATTTGCTCACGTTTCACATCAAATTGAAATGAGTAATACGACCGAAGTGATATTATTCCGATGAGGAAAATAATAGCTATCATAAGAGTATATAAAACAAGCTCCCACATTAAAATTGCCTTTCTCTTCATAGTTGACCTCCCTTTTTATCTCTTAAATCCATACTAGCACGAAATATACATGCGAAAGTCTCGACTTTTATTTTCTTGAAAAAAAGTCTGTAAGCCTTGATATATAAGGATTTTTGGTTTTTAAAATCTCAATGTGTCCGATGAAAACAGCCGGAATTTTGTTGGGATTTAAAAATGTGTCCGATTCGGACATATTTTAAGCTTTATGATTTGCTATACGGCAAAACTTAAATACCCTGTTAAATCCATACTATCATGAAAGTCGATTTTAAAAGTCTCGATTTTTGAACAAAATAAAAAAAGCCTGTAACCCTTAATTTATAAGGATTACAGACTTTTAAGCCTATTTTTTGTCCGATGAAAACGGGGAACTTTTTGTCAGTAAATGGAAAGTTGTCCGAATCGGACTAGTTTTTTGTGTCCGATTCGGACACATTTAGTTTAGTTTCTGTTTCTTTTATTGCTGCCCGATAGCCTGTCAGTGCCGAATACGGAGAAAACTGCGCTGCTCTTTCTTTTTTCGACATCTTTGGTCTTGTTTTGGATACATAATGCGGAAGATTTATAATATCATCATATTTATTCATGCTCTATGACCACCTATCGTATTATTTCTTTCTCTTCCCGTTGCACCTTCTTCAAAATTCAAGCCTTTTAAAATGGCATTTTTGCCGAATTTCTTTTTTATATCAAGTATTGTCTTTTGAATTTTTTCTTCCTTAAGAGATTCTGCCTCGTCTATCTGCAAAAAGAGATTAAGCTGTTCAACCTTTATATTTTCATATTCTGTGCGGGAAATAACATGATTTGCTGTGATATTAAGGCGCCGTACAGATAAATGCCGGTTTATTATTTTATCAAAAAGTTCGATAGTTGCGTCTATTATTTTAGACATAGAGGCAGTATACTTACTTAAATTGATACTGCCATGCGCACCTTTAGGAATTTTACGGCCGTATCTGTCAATCACGATATCTCCTTTATAGCTTCCGGAAACATTTTCAATATCATAACCTATATCCATCACAATCTGGTTGGTTAAAAGATTTTTATCCATAAGAGAAAGAGCCAAGTTGTCTGCCATTTCCTTTATAACTATTTTAGCTTTATCCCATAGATACGGCATTTTTAAAACCTGACCGGAAGATATGCTTTTCACTTCCGGCTTATATGCTTTAATATCTGCTATAGTGCAGCTTTCCCAGCCCCAGGCATGGTCGATTAAAAGTTCAGCATTGACACCGAATAGTTTATACAATAAATCTTCATTATGATAATCCGTTTTTTTACCAAGTGAGCAGCGAGCGATATCTCCCATAGTGAAAAGACCGTGCTCTTCAAGCTTTTTAGCATATCCTCTGCCTATTCGCCAAAAATCCGTGAGAGGGCAATGCGACCATAAAAGTTTTCGATAAGACAGTTCATTGAGATTTGCAATTCTCACGCCGTTTTTATCTGGTTTTATATGCTTTGCTCCGATATCCAATGCTATTTTTGCCAGATACAGATTTGTTCCAATGCCGGCAGTCGCCGTTATCCCTGTTGTTTTTAAAATATCCAGGATAATTTTCATGGCAAATTCACGAGCAGAAAGATTATACAGCTTTAAATAAGAAGTGGCATCAATAAAAACCTCATCTATGGAATATACGTGAATGTCTTGCACTGAAACGTATTTTAAATAAATTTCATAAATTCTTGTGCTATAATTTATATAAAACGCCATACGCGGTTTAGCGATTATATAACTAAGTTCTAAAGAAGGATTGTTTTTGAGCTCTAAATTGTCACAGGAAGAACCTGTAAATATATGTTTTTGTGCAAAATATTTTCTTTTTGCATTTATTCTTTTTACACTTTGAATAACTTCATACAGTCTTGCCCTTCCCGATATGCCGTATGATTTCAAAGAAGGAGATACGGCAAGACATATTGTTTTTTCTGTGCGTTCAGTATTTGCCACTACAAGATTTGTTGTAAGCGGATTAAGAGCACGCTCTACACATTCAACAGAAGCATAAAAAGATTTCAGGTCGATTGCAATATATGTATTCATGGTATTTCCTCCTTTCCTAATCAATATTATTATAGCATAGTATCTATTTTGAAAGGAGTTTTCTCATGAAAACAAAAAACATCACTTTTGGCACTTATATCTATAACTGGTATATGATTTATAAGTACCCGAAACATCAGGCAACCACGCGAAATGTAAGCCTTACGTATATAAACGTGCATATACGTCCGTCGAACTTAGGCAGAAAATTTATCAAAAATCTTACAACGCAGGATATCCAGGAATTTTTGTCCGAGCTCATGCAAAGCGGCAATCGTTCCATCTTAAAAACAAACAAAAAAGGTCTTTCCAACTGGACCGTCAGCAAAATTCGTACTCTTATAATTGCATCGTTAAACCAAGCAGTTCGGGAAAACCTCATCAAAGACAATGTAGCTTCATATACGGAAAACATAAAAATCTTAGCAGCACCCAAAAATATTTTCACTAAAGAACAGCAGATATTATTTTTAAATAATTCTAAAAATTACAGGTATTATCTGGCATATAAACTTTTATTTTTCACCGGATGCCGCCGCTCTGAAATATTAGGTATCAGCTGGGACAGAGTAAATTTTCAAAACAACACCATCTTTATTAGCCAGGTACTCGTTGTCGTTAACAATAAACCGATACTGAAGCAAATACCAAAAAATAAATCCTCCATAAGGCTTTTACCCATTCCAAAGGAAATAATGACGGAGTTAAAAGCCTTGAAAGAAGAACAAACAGATTATTTCAACAAACATAAATACATTAATACGTATAATCTCGTATTTTGTACTAAAAAAGGCGATGTATATAATCCCAATAATCTTTTACAAAATATGAAAAAGCGCTTAAAAAAACTCGGTCTGCCACAGGATTTGCATATTCACTCTACTCGTCATACGTTTGCCACTAATCTAATCCATAACAAAGTCGCCATTGTAGATATACAAAAACTCGGCGGCTGGTCGTCCCCGGATGTTCTTCTTAATCTGTATGCACATACATTACAGGAAAGTCAGATTGAAGCTGTAAATAAATTGTATGCTGAATTTAACGAGAACGACTTAAAATCCAAATAACATTGTATAAAAATTAAATATGATATATATATATATATGTTGAAATTTAAAATTATTTAAGTTATAATAACTGAAGTTTAACATTATACTTATTTCCTTGGGTTAAGTTACTTAAAAATATAATATTGTTAAACTTTTTTCAATCTATATTTTAACTAACATGATATATGTTATAATAAAAAGAGACAAGCTTTTGAACTTGTCTCTTTACTATTATTTATATAAAAGGAGTAATTACATTGGAAGCAAATATCAAGGCTTATATAAATCCATATATCGAACATTATCTAAAAGAAAAAGAAATTTCTCAATCTATTCTTATAACAGGTAATTGGGGCTGTGGAAAAACTTATTATTGGAAAAATGTTTTATCCTCAAAAATAAAAGAATATAATTTAATACCTATTTATGTTTCATTAAACGGCTTAAAAAATAAAGAAGATATTTTAAATAAATGGGCTTTAGAAATTATACAATTCCATAGCAATAATATTATAAATCCTAAAATAATAAAAGCAACTATTAACCTTTTCTATTTAGTGTTAAATACTTTATCTGTAGGTAAAATTGATTTTAAAAAATTAAATTTAAATCTTTCTTTATCAGATTTTTTAAGTATACAAAAATTAGATAAATACTTCTTATGTTTTGATGATTTAGAACGTTATACAGGAAATTTATCTGATGTTTTAAGTATAATAAATGATTTTACTGAACAAAAACATATAAAAACTATTGTATTGGCTAATATAGATAAAATAAAAACTACTATTAATTCTGATAGAAAAGAACAATCTACGCTTTCAAATAAAGATATTAATAATTTCAATATTATTAAAGAAAAATTTTTCGCTAAAATTATTACTTTTCCTAATGATGAAAATACAAAAAAATATATACTAAAAAAAATCATTAATGAAATAAATACAGATATAGATTTTATTTCGAAAAATATAGAACTTATTCTAAGTATTATGAAACAAGCCCAAACTTCTAATTATCGTGTAATAAAAATGTTATTAGATGATTTTTCTTTTTTCTATAGTAAAAATACGTTAAATCATATCAAAGATAAAAGCTCATTTTTTGATATACAAAAATATTTCTTTAAATTTCTTCTCTGTAGCGGTTTAGAAATATACATCAATAATCTTTCTGATAAAGATATAGTTTCTTTAAAATCTGACAGATCTTTTGATATTCTTAAATTTATTACAAAAGAAACTACTCCTACTTTTTTAGATGAATTTATAAATAAATTTTATTTAGGAGATTTTAAAACGGCTTATATTTTTCCTTCTATTATAGACTATCATCTTACTTCTAAAATAAACTTTAAAACTTTAAATGACGAAATAAATAAATTCTCCCATAAAGAAACTAAAAATCATGAATATCTTACAGAAAACGCATCTAATTATATTTATTTGTCAGATAGTGATTTTGATAAAATAATAAATAAAGATTTATTAGAAGATATTAAAAATGGAAATATTCATTATGTCTATTATGATGAACTTTTTATAAAATATTGTTGTTTATTAAAAGATAAATTAATAGATAAATCTTATGCTGATTTAAAAGATATCTTTCTTGAAGGATTAAATAAAATTCAACAAGAAAAAAAACAAGAACCAGTGTATGATGATGATTACTGCTATGCATTAAGAGATAAATATAAACATGTTTTGCAAGATGACTATAGTTTAGTCTTTTGTAAAATAGAACAAACTCATGGTATATTAACAGATAATTATATTCTTCAAAAAAGTAATACTTTGAAACAAGTATTAAAAGAGGACACTTCTGCTTTTCTTGATTATCTAAATCCTACAAAAAATTCATATTATGAAGATATAAACTATCCTTTATTTAAACAATTTACTATTGAAGAATTATTTAATATTTTATCAACAAAAACAAATAAAGACATCTTGGAAATAGGTATCGTTATTATAGAAAAATATAAATCTAATAATAAATCTTTACATTATTCTTCTGATTATACTTTTTTAAACAAATTTTCTAATTATGTACAAAATAAATTTTCTAAACAAAAAAAATTAGCATTATCTGAAAGCTTAATACTAACTTTCGCAAAACAAATAGATTCTTTGCCAAATCCAAATGAAGAGCTAAATATAAAAAATACAGATATACACTTATAAAAAATACTATATTATTATAGTTGATTTTTAATAATTGTATTATATATGTAACATTATTCTAATCATAATTAAAATAAAACTACTTAATTAGAAAAACTGTTTCCATAGCTTTCTCTTTTTAATTAATTTTTCCAAATATCCTTTATATTTAAGAATTTTATTATATTTATGTTTTATAAATAATAATTTTGTTAAATTTCTAATACTGTAAAAGTTAGAAGATTTTTATTTTAAATTGTCGCTTACATTTCTATGAAGCGGGCAAATATGCCTATTATAATTAAAAGTTCTAGACTTACTTCTTACTATTCTATGCGACAATTATCCTAATCTCGATTTAATTATATAACGCCAAAACCCCAAAGAAGTAGTAGCTTTTTGGGGTTTTATTGTCTATATGACCTTTTATCATGTTTTGTTTATACTTGGTAAGCAAATGATATAAGAAACTTTGCTTTTCTTGTTGCAGATTATAGCAATTTCAAAAGAAGTTACAAGGATAAACGTTGCAGC
>ERZ772901.379-NODE-379-length-44124-cov-3.617781_pt1 | contig 44124 bp, 40 predicted proteins | sample MGYA00512123_ERZ772901 | MGnify/ENA primary metagenome ERZ772901 (study PRJEB29015, sample SAMEA2737711) | human gut metagenome | biome: human gut; feature: human-associated habitat; material: faeces | place: China | collected 2012 ...
CCATCAGGGATTTCCCACAACGCATGACGATGAATTTTGAGAATTTCACCAGGAACCAGACAATATTTGGAAAAACCACCGCCCCAGGTATTGTTATCCAGACCAAGGTTTACTTTTTCTGTACAACACAGAAAATCACCCTGTTCACAGGCCGGACAAACGCCGCAAACGTGACCGCTGTTATCCGACACGACGCGTTGCCCCACTTTCCAGTCTTTGACTTTTTCACCAACCTGCGCAATACAACCTGCGAACTCATGGCCGCGGATAGAGTTAAACTCATCAGAACCGCTATCGACATTGTAGTGCTTCATGTCTGCGCCGCAGATTGCCGCGGCTTTAATTTCAATCACTACATCTTCCGGGCCACACATGGGTTGTGGGACATCAATCATCTTGTAGCCGCCAAAGGCCTTGCCAAACCGAGCCAGTGCTTTCATTGCGTCATCCTCTGTGTTTAGTTTTGCTTAGATGGCCATCATACTTACCCACATGATTTTTGAGGTCAACATTAAATCTGTAAAACACAGATAATGATCTGCGTTTTACAACTTGGATCACAATTACGCAGAAAATGGCTGGGTCTGTTACAGGTTGGTGGAAGGCGGAACGCAAAAAGAGCAAATTCGAGAGGGATTACCGGCCAAATAGGTCTGAGACTTAAGTTCAGGAGAAGTCATTCAGGCGTGAACGCGACGGCAATAGACCGGACTGGGACTTAGCCAGGTCGTGGCGAGATAATTGAGATGAGTCGTGGGGTCATTGTTGGCTATCCCCTTCATAGCCGTGGCAAAAAGGGGATGAACCACTTACTTAAACATGGCAATAGGCTTTGCTGAGATACCAAAATCTTCTTTTAACTGCTGTTTGCTCTTCATGACCATCTGACCATTTGTGTCAATTGTCATATGCTGTGCTTCGGTATTATGGCGGGCTTGCCACAGCATCACCAGTTGCAGGCAGTTCTCTTTTTGTTCCTCGGTCAACGCAACGCCATCAGGCCATTTCCCCAGTTCAACGGCGGTCGACAAACGCTGGTATACCTCAGGCGTCATGCTGTTGATAATGTCATCAAGATTCATAATTTTTCCGCTCCTGTGGAATAAGTTGCTGAATCGTTTTTTCAACCGTTGATTTCTTCGCCGTTTTCGCCATCGGTAAAGCGTAAAGAGGCAGAGTTAACACAATAACGTTCGCCCGTTGGCTGCGGCCCGTCGGGGAAGACATGCCCCAGATGGGCATCACAGTTACCGCAACGAATTTCTATGCGCTGCATTCCATGTGACAAGTCTTTGATATAACGAATGGATTCTTCACTCACCGGTTCGTAGAAACTGGGCCAGCCACAGCCGGAATCATACTTGGTTTCGGAATGAAACAGCGGGGCATCGCAGATCAAACAGTGATAAACGCCTTCACGCTTGTTATGCAGTAAACGACCCGTAAATGGCGGCTCTGTCCCATGATTCTGCGTCACGTAAAACTGCATCTCGGACAAATTTTTTTTCAGTTCTTCTGCCGAAGGTTTATTAGCCATTTGCTCACATCTCACTTTAATCGTGCTCACAATACGTGACTGATTCTAACAAAACATTAACACCAACTGGCAAAATTTTGTCCTAAACTTGATCTCGACGAAATGGCTGCACCTAAATCGTGATGAAAATCACATTTTTATCGTAATTGCCCTTTAAAATTCGGGGCGCCGACCCCATGTGGTCTCAAGCCCAAAGGAAGAGTGAGGCGAGTCAGTCGCGTAATGCTTAGGCACAGGATTGATTTGTCGCAATGATTGACACGATTCCGCTTGACGCTGCGTAAGGTTTTTGTAATTTTACAGGCAACCTTTTATTCACTAACAAATAGCTGGTGGAATATATGACTATCAAAGTAGGTATCAACGGTTTTGGCCGTATCGGTCGCATTGTTTTCCGTGCTGCTCAGAAACGTTCTGACATCGAGATCGTTGCAATCAACGACCTGTTAGACGCTGATTACATGGCATACATGCTGAAATATGACTCCACTCACGGCCGTTTCGACGGTACCGTTGAAGTGAAAGACGGTCATCTGATCGTTAACGGTAAAAAAATCCGTGTTACCGCTGAACGTGATCCGGCTAACCTGAAATGGGACGAAGTTGGTGTTGACGTTGTCGCTGAAGCAACTGGTCTGTTCCTGACTGACGAAACTGCTCGTAAACACATCACCGCTGGTGCGAAGAAAGTGGTTATGACTGGTCCGTCTAAAGACAACACTCCGATGTTCGTTAAAGGCGCTAACTTCGACAAATATGCTGGCCAGGACATCGTTTCCAACGCTTCCTGCACCACCAACTGCCTGGCTCCGCTGGCTAAAGTTATCAACGATAACTTCGGCATCATCGAAGGTCTGATGACCACCGTTCACGCTACTACCGCTACTCAGAAAACCGTTGATGGCCCGTCTCACAAAGACTGGCGCGGCGGCCGCGGCGCTTCCCAGAACATCATTCCGTCCTCTACCGGTGCTGCTAAAGCTGTAGGTAAAGTACTGCCAGAACTGAATGGCAAACTGACTGGTATGGCGTTCCGCGTTCCGACCCCGAACGTATCCGTAGTTGACCTGACCGTTCGTCTGGAAAAAGCTGCAACTTACGAGCAGATCAAAGCTGCCGTTAAAGCTGCTGCTGAAGGCGAAATGAAAGGCGTTCTGGGCTACACCGAAGATGACGTAGTATCTACCGATTTCAACGGCGAAGTTTGCACTTCCGTGTTCGATGCTAAAGCTGGTATCGCTCTGAACGACAACTTCGTGAAACTGGTATCCTGGTACGACAACGAAACCGGTTACTCCAACAAAGTTCTGGACCTGATCGCTCACATCTCCAAATAAGTTGAGATGACACTGTGATCTAAAAAGAGCGACTTCGGTCGCTCTTTTTTTTACCTGATAAAATGAAGTTAAAGGACTGCGTCATGATTAAGAAAATTTTTGCCCTTCCGGTCATCGAACAAATCTCCCCTGTCCTCTCCCGTCGTAAACTGGATGAACTGGACCTCATTGTGGTCGATCATCCCCAGGTAAAAGCCTCTTTTGCATTACAGGGCGCACACCTTCTCTCGTGGAAACCTGCGGGTGAAGAAGAAGTTCTGTGGTTGAGCAACAACACACCGTTCAAAAATGGCGTCGCTATTCGCGGTGGCGTACCGGTTTGCTGGCCGTGGTTTGGTCCGGCGGCACAACGAGGCCTGCCTGCGCACGGTTTTGCCCGCAACCTGCCGTGGACGCTGAAATCACATCGTGAAGATGCTGATGGCGTAGCGCTGACTTTTGAATTGACACAAAGCGAAGAGACGAAAAAATTCTGGCCGCACGACTTTACGCTGTTAGCGCATTTCCGCGTGGGTAAAACCTGTGAAATCGATCTTGAAGCACACGGCGAATTTGAAACCACCTCTGCCCTGCATACCTACTTTAACGTGGGTGATATCGCTAAGGTAAGCGTCAGTGGGCTGGGCGATCGCTTCATTGATAAAGTAAATGACGCGAAAGAAGATGTACTGACCGACGGTATTCAGACCTTCCCTGACCGTACCGATCGCGTGTATCTGAATCCGCAAGATTGCAGCGTGATTAATGATGAAGCGCTGAATCGTATTATCGCCGTAGGCCACCAGCATCATCTGAACGTTGTAGGCTGGAACCCGGGACCGGCGCTTTCAGTTAGCATGGGCGATATGCCGGACGATGGCTACAAGACCTTTGTTTGTGTAGAAACGGCTTACGCTTCAGAAACGCAAAAAGTGACCAAAGAAAAACCTGCACATCTGGCGCAATCCATTCGCGTTGCGAAACGTTAATTTACGTTAATGTTGTGTGCCGGGTGCGATGCATCCGGCACGTATCAACATCAAACCATATCCAGCGCAGTTTTTCCTTTTGGTGCCGGATACGCTTTGTCCAGCATGGCTAATTCCGCTGACGAAAGTTCGACCTCAAGCACAGCCGCATTCTGTTGGACATGGGCAATCGTGGCCGCTTTTGGAATCGCCATCACACCCTGATGGCTGATTACCCACGCCAACAATACTTGTGCCGCGCTGATATTGTGAGCATGTGCAATTTCGTTGACTACCGCGTTTTTTAACAGTCCATTGCGCAACCGCCCGGCCTGGGCTAACGGACTGTAAGCCATCACCGGCATCTGCTGTTGCTGGCACCAGGGGAGTAGATCGTACTCAATCCCTCGTGAACCGAGATGGTAAAGCACCTGATTAGTGGCACACTGATTTCCCCCCGGCAGCTGCCAGAGTTCCTGCATATCAGCATAATCAAGGTTAGAAACGCCCCAGCGGCGGATTTTTCCCTGGGCGATCAATTTTTCCATCGCTGCGACAGTCTCTTCAAAAGCGAAACTGCCAGACCAGTGTAATAAGTAAAGATCGAGATAATCAGTATTGAGACGGCGTAAACTGGCTTCGCATGCATTTATCGCTTTTTGCCCGCCAGCATTCCACGGATAGACTTTAGAGACGAGAAAGACCTTCTCTCGCAGACCGGTTAATGCTTCCCCAACCACCTTTTCGGCACCGCCATCGGCATACATTTCGGCGGTATCAATGAGGGTTAAACCGAGTTCAATGCCCGCGCGTAGTGCAGCAACTTCTGTTTTGCGCTGACTGGCATCTTCGCTCATATACCATGTTCCCTGCCCTACGGCTGGCAGTGAGACATCGCCACTAAATTGAATCATTTTTTGTTGCATTGTTTCCTCCCAGGTATTGCACCACCGTAATGCAAAACAGGGCGTGACGCCCTGTTTTTATGCACAAAATGCCCTGGAAAGATGCATTATCAGAATTTGTAGGTGATCCCGGTAGAAATCAGGCCAGTCCAGGATTTATCCACCATCGGGCTGTCAGTAACTTCATCAGACAGACGGGTGTAGCGTGCGGTACCGTAAACACTCCAGTCGCCGAGGAAGTTGTAGCTGGCGCTCAGCTCCAGGTAAGGGCTCCAGCTGTCGTTCGGGTTATAGCCACGCAGACCGCTGCGAGCGGACTCTTTGCGCGATACGCCATAATAGTATTCGTTCTGGTTTTCGCTGTTCCACTGCACACCAATACCCGGAGTCACGGTCAGGCCACCGTTGGTGTAACGATACAACCAGGCCATATCCCAGACGATGCCGTTGCTGTTATCCAGGGTATCGCCAGCCAGGGTGGTACGCAGGTAACCGTACTGGGTAAAGTGAGCATAAGACAGACCAGCCATCATGGTGCTCTTACGGTCATCCAGGTGACGCATTTGGTGATCGCCACTGTCTTTCGCTTTGAAGTAAAGCGGCGACCAGTAAGCGGTAATTGAAAGTTTATCCGTTGCGTCATTCCACAGGTAGTAACCACCACCTAAGCCACGGAACCAGAAGTTATCGCCTTCATAGTTGATTACCGGTACTGGGTAAACATCGGTATCGTAATCTTTATATGGGTGTTCAACGACACCTACGCCTGCGCCCAGGGAAAATTTACCTTCAGCGTGCGCTACGCCTGCAGACGTTGCGATAAGCACTCCAAGTGCCAGAAGTTTGAGTTTGGTCACAATTAATCATTCCTTAAACAAATGTTTAGCGGGCGACAAAGTTTACCCGTCAATACATCGAAACCCAACCTTTTTACGTTTTCATTTTTTAAAGTAACTGTTTAATTTTCCTGACGCGGATGACACCGCGCTTACAGCCAAATGAATTTAGCGTTACTGGCGAGCCTGGTCTTTACATTAATTATGCAAAATTTATGGATGAGTTGTTGATATGCCATTGAAATTAAGAAAGCCGTGCAGGCAAGTTTTCCATTTGCCATCTACGCTTAATTTTGAAGGTGTATCACCGGGCACGTTGTTCTCATCGTCGATAAAATGGCATGAGAGTTGCTGTGTTTTAGCAAGAGACGTCGTTCAGTTTACCTCTTCCGGGAGCCTCTACTATTCATATGAACGGCTCTTAACCTGTGCTAAAAAACGAAAGGACGGCATACCATGAATATATTCGATCACTATCGCCAGCGATATGAAGCTGCCAAGGACGAAGAGTTCACACTGCAGGAGTTTCTTACCACTTGTCGGCAAGATCGCAGTGCTTATGCCAACGCGGCTGAGCGGCTATTGATGGCTATCGGTGAGCCTGTCATGGTCGATACAGCCCAGGAACCCAGACTTTCTCGACTCTTTTCTAACCGGGTCATTGCACGTTATCCGGCGTTTGAAGAGTTTTACGGCATGGAAGACGCGATTGAACAGATTGTCTCTTATCTGAAACACGCGGCTCAGGGGCTGGAAGAGAAGAAACAAATCCTGTATCTGCTGGGGCCTGTGGGTGGGGGTAAATCATCGCTTGCTGAGCGACTGAAATCATTAATGCAGCTCGTACCGATTTATGTATTGAGCGCCAACGGTGAGCGTAGCCCGGTCAACGATCATCCGTTCTGTCTTTTCAATCCGCAGGAAGATGCTCAGATTCTGGAAAAAGAGTATGGCATTCCTCGCCGTTATCTCGGCACCATCATGTCGCCATGGGCGGCAAAACGCCTGCATGAATTTGGTGGCGATATCACTAAGTTCCGGGTAGTGAAGGTCTGGCCGTCAATTCTGCAACAAATTGCTATCGCCAAAACGGAACCCGGTGATGAGAACAACCAGGACATCTCCGCGCTGGTTGGGAAAGTCGATATTCGTAAACTCGAACACTACGCGCAGAATGACCCGGACGCCTACGGCTATTCCGGTGCGCTGTGCCGCGCCAACCAAGGGATCATGGAATTTGTCGAGATGTTTAAAGCACCGATAAAAGTGCTGCATCCGCTGTTAACCGCCACTCAGGAAGGTAACTACAACGGGACGGAAGGTATCTCCGCCCTGCCGTTCAACGGGATTATTCTCGCCCACTCGAACGAATCCGAATGGGTCACTTTCCGTAATAACAAAAACAACGAAGCCTTCCTCGACCGTGTTTACATCGTGAAGGTGCCGTATTGCTTACGCATTTCCGAAGAGATCAAAATCTACGAGAAATTGCTTAATCACAGTGAATTGACTCACGCCCCCTGCGCCCCTGGCACGCTGGAAACGCTGTCACGTTTTTCCATTCTTTCGCGCCTTAAAGAGCCAGAAAACTCCAGCATTTATTCAAAGATGCGGGTTTATGATGGCGAAAGTCTGAAAGACACCGATCCCAAAGCCAAGTCGTATCAGGAATATCGTGACTACGCCGGTGTCGATGAAGGGATGAACGGTCTGTCGACGCGTTTTGCGTTTAAGATCCTCTCCCGCGTGTTCAACTTCGATCATGTAGAAGTGGCGGCAAACCCGGTCCATCTGTTCTACGTCCTGGAACAGCAGATCGAGCGCGAGCAGTTCCCACAAGAGCAGGCAGAACGCTATCTGGAGTTCCTGAAAGGTTATCTGATCCCGAAATATGCCGAGTTTATCGGCAAAGAGATCCAGACGGCCTACCTTGAATCCTATTCCGAATATGGGCAAAACATTTTCGACCGTTATGTTACCTACGCGGATTTCTGGATTCAGGATCAGGAGTATCGCGATCCGGATACCGGGCAGCTGTTTGACCGCGAGTCTCTTAACGCCGAGCTGGAGAAAATCGAGAAACCGGCGGGGATCAGTAATCCAAAAGATTTCCGCAACGAGATTGTTAACTTCGTACTGCGCGCCAGAGCGAATAACAGCGGACGCAATCCGAACTGGACCAGCTATGAAAAACTGCGCACGGTCATCGAGAAGAAAATGTTCTCCAATACCGAGGAGCTGTTGCCGGTTATCTCGTTTAACGCCAAAACGTCAACCGACGAGCAGAAGAAACACGACGACTTTGTCGACCGTATGATGGAAAAAGGCTACACCCGTAAACAGGTGCGTTTACTGTGCGAATGGTATTTGCGCGTACGTAAATCGTCTTAACAACCCTGGCCCGGTACACATGTTACCGGGCCTACAACGACAGCGAACCGTGGGCCTGAGAAGCGGCAACACAGGCGTAGCATACAGTTGGCAAATGTAGTACGGGGGGCATATGACCTGGTTTATTGACCGGCGTCTGAACGGCAAAAACAAAAGCATGGTGAATCGCCAGCGTTTTTTACGCCGTTATAAAGCGCAAATTAAACAGTCGATCTCCGAGGCCATTAATAAGCGTTCGGTGACTGACGTCGACAGCGGCGAATCCGTATCCATTCCCACGGAAGATATTAGCGAACCGATGTTTCATCAGGGGCGTGGCGGTCTGCGCCACCGCGTGCATCCGGGCAATGACCATTTCGTCCAGAACGACCGAATTGAACGTCCCCAGGGTGGCGGCGGAGGTTCCGGCAGTGGTCAGGGCCAGGCCAGCCAGGATGGTGAAGGTCAGGATGAATTTGTCTTTCAGATTTCGAAAGATGAGTATCTTGATCTGCTCTTTGAAGATTTGGCCTTACCGAATCTGAAACAAAACCAACAACGCCAGCTGACCGAATATAAAACGCATCGGGCGGGTTATACCGCTAACGGCGTTCCGGCCAATATCAGCGTTGTGCGTTCATTGCAGAACTCACTGGCGCGACGCACAGCCATGACGGCAGGCAAGCGGCGGGAACTTCATGCACTGGAAGAGAATTTGGCCATCATCAGCAACAGTGAACCTGCGCAACTGCTGGAAGAGGAACGTCTGCGCAAAGAAATTGCAGAATTACGTGCCAAAATTGAACGCGTCCCTTTTATTGACACCTTCGATTTACGTTACAAGAACTACGAGAAGCGGCCCGATCCCTCCAGCCAGGCAGTGATGTTTTGCCTGATGGACGTTTCCGGTTCAATGGATCAATCCACTAAAGATATGGCTAAGCGTTTTTATATTCTGCTGTATCTGTTCCTCAGCAGAACGTATAAGAACGTGGAAGTCGTATACATCCGCCATCATACCCAGGCGAAAGAAGTCGATGAACATGAGTTTTTCTACTCGCAGGAAACAGGCGGCACCATTGTTTCCAGCGCCCTGAAACTGATGGATGAGGTAGTGAAAGAGCGTTATAACCCGGCACAGTGGAATATTTACGCTGCACAAGCATCGGACGGCGATAACTGGGCCGATGACTCTCCGCTTTGCCATGAAATCCTGGCGAAAAAATTATTACCTGTTGTTCGTTATTACAGCTATATCGAAATTACCCGTCGTGCACATCAGACATTGTGGCGAGAATATGAGCATCTGCAATCTACTTTCGACAACTTTGCGATGCAGCACATCCGCGACCAGGATGATATTTATCCGGTGTTCCGTGAACTGTTTCATAAACAAAATGCAACAGCTAAAGACTAAAACTATCAGCCAGGTCATTATCGCCTGGCTGATTTTTAGCTTACTGTAAATTATCTCATTTATTACATACATTAGCTTACAATCGCTTTAAATATGACAGCATAACCTTTACATAATTTAGTTCCAGAAAACAATCATTCGGAAAAATGATTCAGTCAACACGTATTTCCATGGGGTTATTCTTTAAATATTTTTTATCGTTAACGAAAATTGATCCTGGTCAAAACTATATATCTCTGCCATCAATAAAATCCAGCACTCACATTGCTCTCCTTTTTATGGTTTCTATGGGTACACAAAAATTAAAAGCTCAAAGCTTTTTTATTTTCAGTTTATTGCTGACGTTAATTTTATTTTGCATTACTACCTTATATAACGAAAACACAAATGTAAAACTCATCCCACAGATGAATTACCTGATGGTTGTTGTGGCTTTGTTTTTCCTTAACGCCGTCATTTTTCTTTTCATGTTAATGAAATATTTCACTAACAAACAAATTTTACCAACACTCATTTTAAGCCTTGCATTTTTAAGTGGCCTTATCTATTTAGTTGAAACCATTGTAATTATCCATAAACCAATTAACGGCAGTACACTGATCCAGACAAAGTCGAATGATGTTTCTATTTTCTATATTTTCCGCCAACTCAGTTTTATTTGTTTAACCTCGCTGGCACTCTTTTGTTATGGAAAAGACAACATCCTTGACAACAATAAGAAAAAAACGGGAATCCTGTTGCTGGCGCTGATTCCTTTTTTAGTTTTTCCCCTTCTGGCACACAATCTGAGCAGTTATAACGCTGACTATTCTTTGTATGTCGTCGACTACTGTCCGGACAACCATACTGCGACCTGGGGAATCAACTATACAAAAATATTGGTTTGTCTGTGGGCATTTTTACTGTTCTTTATTATCATGCGTACACGATTAGCCAGCGAACTATGGCCGTTAATAGCATTATTATGTCTGGCATCGCTATGCTGCAACTTACTTCTACTGACTCTGGATGAGTATAATTACACCATCTGGTATATCAGTCGCGGGATTGAAGTTTCCAGTAAACTGTTTGTTGTGTCTTTTCTGATTTATAACATTTTTCAGGAGCTGCAACTCTCCAGCAAACTGGCAGTTCATGATGTGCTGACCAATATTTATAATCGGCGCTACTTTTTCAACAGCGTAGAGTCATTATTGTCGCGACCTGTTGTTAAGGACTTCTGTGTCATGCTGGTTGATATTAATCAGTTCAAACGCATCAATGCCCAATGGGGACATCGTGTGGGTGATAAAGTGCTGGTTTCAATTGTCGATATTATCCAGCAAAGCATCCGCCCTGATGATATTTTAGCGCGACTGGAGGGTGAGGTGTTTGGCTTGCTATTTACCGAACTCAATAGTGCCCAGGCAAAAATCATTGCGGATCGTATACGTAAAAATGTCGAACTCCTGACCGGCTTTAGTAACAGATATGATGTTCCTGAACAAATGACCATCAGTATTGGCACGGTTTTTTCAACGGGTGACACGCGTAATATCTCGCTTGTCATGACGGAAGCAGATAAAGCCTTACGCGAAGCGAAAAGCGAGGGGGGCAACAAAGTGATTATTCATCATATTTAAGTGCAAAAATATTCAGAGCCATGCTTTTTGCGTGGCTTTTGCATACAATTTATTACTATTACTCCTAAATTTCCCCTCCCCAGCGGCGCAGAGATGAGTATAATTAGCGCCCCTGTGCCAGGCCGCAATCGAACTTTATCTGGTTTTCTCGTTTCACTAACCGAAGGAGTGCCATTTATCATGAAATTGCACCATAGAATGCTCCGGCATTTTATCGCCGCAAGTGTCATTGTGCTGACATCTTCCTTCCTTATTTTTGAACTTGTCGCCAGCGACAGAGCAATGAGTGCCTATCTGCGCTATATCGTGCAGAAAGCAGACTCCTCCTTTCTTTATGATAAGTATCAGAATCAGAGTATTGCCGCGCATGTGATGCGCGCTCTCGCTGCTGAGCAGTCGGAAGTGTCGCCAGAACAGCGGCGCGCCATCTGCGAGGCTTTTGAGTCTGCCAATAATACCCATGGCTTAAACCTGACTGCCCATAAATACCCGGGCTTACGCGGCACACTACAAACCGCATCCACTGACTGCGACACAATTGTGGAAGCTGCAGCACTATTACCCGCTTTTGATCAGGCAGTAGAAGGCAACCGCCACCAGGATGATTACGGTTCAGGTCTTGGGATGGCCGAAGAGAAATTTCACTATTATCTCGATCTCAATGACCGCTATGTCTATTTTTATGAGCCGGTTAATGTTGAATACTTTGCGATGAATAACTGGTCCTTCCTGCAGTCAGGAAGTATTGGCATCGATCGCAAAGATATTGAAAAGGTATTTACCGGGCGTACCGTATTATCGAGCATTTACCAGGATCAGCGTACTAAACAGAACGTGATGAGTTTGCTGACGCCGGTATATGTCGCAGGGCAGCTAAAAGGGATTGTGCTGCTGGATATTAACAAAAACAATTTGCGGAATATCTTTTACACTCATGACCGCCCTCTCCTCTGGCGTTTTCTCAATGTCACGCTAACTGATACCGATTCGGGGCGCGACATTATCATCAACCAGAGCGAAGATAATCTGTTCCAGTATGTCAGTTACGTCCATGACTTACCGGGCGGCATTCGTGTCTCGTTATCCATTGATATTCTTTACTTTATCACGTCTTCGTGGAAAAGCGTTCTGTTCTGGATTTTGACGGCGTTAATTTTGCTGAATATGGTGCGGATGCACTTCCGTTTATACCAAAATGTGTCGCGAGAAAATATTAGTGATGCGATGACTGGACTGTATAATCGCAAAATTTTAACCCCTGAACTGGAGCAGCGGTTGCAGAAACTGGTGCAAGCCGGTTCTTCGGTGATGTTTATTGCAATTGACATGGACAAGTTAAAGCAAATAAATGACACCCTCGGTCATCAGGAGGGGGATTTAGCGATTACGTTATTAGCTCAGGCGATTAAACAATCGATTCGTAAAAGTGATTATGCCATCCGACTCGGTGGCGATGAATTCTGCATCATTCTTGTCGATTCGACGCCGCAAATTGCAGCACAACTGCCTGAACGTATCGAAAAACGTCTGCAACATATCGCGCCGCAGAAAGAGATTGGCTTCTCTTCCGGTATTTACGCGATGAAAGAAAACGATACGTTACATGATGCGTATAAAGCTTCCGATGAGCGTTTATATGTCAATAAGCAGAACAAAAACAGCCGTTCATGATAACCTTCTGTGGTTGTTTGCTTGTAATCTCAGGAGCGTGAAATGACTGAAATGGCTAAAGGAAGCGTGACGCATCAGCGGTTAATCGCTTTATTATCACAAGAAGGTGCTAACTTCCGCGTCGTTACCCATGAAGCGGTAGGTAAATGTGAAGCGGTGTCAGAAATTCGTGGCACCGCTTTAGGCCAGGGAGCTAAGGCACTGGTATGTAAAGTCAAAGGCAATGGCGTAAATCAACATGTTCTGGCGATCCTCGCAGCCGATCAACAGGCCGATCTGAGCCAACTCGCCAGCCATATAGGCGGATTACGCGCTTCGTTGGCCAGCCCGGCGGAAGTCGATGAACTCACAGGCTGTGTCTTCGGCGCGATCCCCCCTTTCAGCTTCCATCCAAAACTCAAACTGGTTGCCGACCCTCTACTCTTCGAACGATTTGATGAAATCGCCTTCAATGCAGGTATGCTGGATAAATCCGTTATTTTGAAAACCGCGGATTATTTGCGCATTGCGCAACCAGAACTGGTCAATTTCCGCCGCACTGCGTAACTAACCTGTCCGTTCAATAAGCAGAACGGACAAAACCAGCACAACAGCAATGGCAAAAAACGATGACGTGATAATCAGTGTCTCGACAAACATTTGATCGTTCATAGCATGCCCCCGGGAGATAGCTGTTTTCACGTTATTGTTAGCGTGCACAAATGGCAGTTTGATGACAGTTCGCCCGATTTTTATGCAAAAAACGTAAAGATTTTCTACTTCCTTCCTGCAGCAAGCGTAAAGTAAGCAGGCTTATTATTTTTTGGCAAGGAAACCACGATGTTTGATGTCACTTTGCTGATCCTGCTCGGGTTAGCTGCGCTGGGCTTTATCAGTCATAACACCACTGTCGCCGTTTCAATTCTGGTGTTAATCATTGTCCGTGTCACACCGTTAAGCACTTTTTTCCCGTGGATTGAAAAACAGGGGCTAAGTATCGGGATAATCATTCTGACGATTGGCGTTATGGCCCCCATCGCCAGCGGGACGCTACCGCCCTCAACCCTGATTCACTCGTTTCTGAACTGGAAATCACTGGTGGCAATTGCAGTAGGCGTTATTGTCTCCTGGCTGGGTGGGCGCGGCGTGACGTTAATGGGCAGCCAGCCGCAACTGGTCGCCGGGCTGCTGGTAGGCACTGTTTTAGGCGTGGCGCTGTTTCGCGGCGTACCGGTTGGCCCGCTTATTGCCGCGGGTCTGGTTTCGCTGATTGTGGGGAAACAGTAGTTAATCCCGCAATATATCGGCCTGGCGTTTGCCCCAGGCCTTTCTTAAACATAGTAATAAAGGCCGTTGTTGAATCATACCCCAGCGTATGAGCAACTTTCTGTACAGTATCGCCTTTCACTAATCCCTGAAGCGCCATAATCAGCTGTAACTGCTGACGCCACTGGCGAAAACTCAACCCCGTCTCTTTTACTATCAGTCGGGCAAGATTGCGTTCACTCATCGCAAAAAAGCCAGCCCATTGCCCCAATGACCCCCACTCGACGGGCCCTTTCGCCATCATCTCCACCATCGTGCGGATTTTAGGATGAGAAGAAACGGGCAGGTGCAGCTGTTGTTGTGGCTGCTGAGGGAGTTCATCAAACAGGACCTGAATTAATCTGCGGGTCATCGGCTCAGCACGCTGAGTCGTCGTCCTGTTTGCCAGGGTTAAAATCAATTCCCGGCATAAGGGCGATATTTTCAATGTGCAACATGTTGTCGGCATTGTCACTGCGCTGGGTTCGATAAACAGAAAACAGAGTTCAGCGTTAGCTGTCACTTGATTGCTATGCTTCACCCCGCCCGGTATCCAAACCGCATATTGTGGCGGCACCATCCACAAAGCATTTTCCACCGTACAGGTAATTGCACCATGTAGCGCCAGTATCAGCTGTCCTTTGCGGTGCTGATGTACAGGACTGGTTAACTCATCCGTTCCGGCGTGAATACAAAATGCGACCGCGGCTTCATGGTGTCGGTCGGGTTCATAGCCATTGAGATTCAACCTGTGCATCATTTTGTCCGAATTTAGCGATAATTTGTTATTTTAGCTTGATTCAACATAACAATAAAAACGGTAAGGTACAGCCTCGTTTGTAACAATGAGAAGCATATGACCTGTTCAACTTCATTAAGCGGCAAAAACAGGATTGTCCTTATCGCTGGCATTCTGATGATTGCCACAACATTACGCGTCACCTTTACCGGCGCAGCACCGTTACTGGATACGATTCGTTCCGCTTACTCGCTGACGACAGCGCAAACCGGCTTATTGACCACCCTGCCATTATTGGCCTTTGCGCTAATCTCACCTTTGGCTGCCCCGGTGGCGCGACGTTTTGGTATGGAACGTAGCCTGTTTGCCGCGTTACTTTTGATCTGTGCTGGTATCGCAATTCGCTCTCTCCCTTCGCCTTACTTATTATTTGGCGGTACAGCGGTCATTGGCGGTGGGATTGCATTAGGCAATGTCTTACTGCCAGGATTAATTAAACGCGATTTCCCTCATTCCGTCGCCAGACTTACCGGCGCATATTCCCTGACAATGGGAGCTGCAGCGGCACTGGGATCGGCTATGGTCGTGCCGCTGGCTTTGAACGGTTTTGGCTGGCAAGGCGCGTTGCTCATGCTGATGTGTTTTCCTCTGCTGGCTCTTTTTTTATGGCTGCCACAGTGGCGAAGTCAACAACATGCAAATTTGAGTACCTCGCGCGCCTTACATACTCGGGGTATCTGGCGTTCGCCGCTTGCCTGGCAGGTCACATTGTTTCTTGGGATCAACTCACTGGTCTATTACGTGATTATTGGCTGGCTTCCGGCGATCCTCATCAGTCACGGCTATAGCGAAGCACAGGCGGGTTCACTGCATGGTTTGCTGCAACTAGCCACAGCAGCACCCGGTTTGCTGATCCCACTTTTCTTACATCATGTGAAAGATCAGCGTGGTATTGCAGCGTTCGTTGCCTTGATGTGCGCAGTGGGCGCGGTTGGGCTCTGCTTTATGCCAGCGCACGCGATCACCTGGACTCTGCTTTTCGGTTTTGGTTCCGGCGCAACAATGATACTGGGGTTGACGTTCATTGGTCTGCGGGCTAGTTCTGCGCATCAGGCGGCGGCACTCTCGGGGATGGCACAATCCGTCGGGTATTTGTTGGCAGCCTGTGGGCCGCCGCTGATGGGTAAAATACACGATGCTAACGGTAACTGGTCTGCACCACTTATGGGTGTTGCCATACTTTCACTACTGATGGCGATTTTCGGACTTTGCGCCGGGAGAGACAAAGAAATTCGCTAATATCCGGTGCTATAGTGACGTAACAAATCATGCGTGAAAGGGAGAACAAACACGATGAATATTCAGTGCAAACGCGTTTATGATCCGGCTGAACAGAGCGATGGTTATCGCATACTGGTCGACCGCCTCTGGCCGCGCGGTATCAAAAAAACCGATTTAGCCCTTGATGAGTGGGATAAAGAAATCACGCCGTCAACGGAACTGCGCAAAGCCTTTCACGGCGAAGTCGTCGATTTTGCAACCTTTCGCGAGCAATATCTTGCAGAACTGGCGCAACACGAGCAAGAAGGAAAGCGGCTGGCGGACATCGCCAAAAAACAGCCGCTGACCCTGCTCTACTCAGCAAAAAACACCACGCAGAACCATGCGCTGGTGCTGGCCGACTGGCTACGTAGCTTGTGATTTTAGTACAGCATCCGGCGGTTATTTTTCACCAGCCGGATGGTCACGCCGCCACAATGCCCATTCATCAATCGTTTCACCGCCCGGTAATTTGCAATTGTTGCTGACCCCTTGCGCTGTCTGCACTGGAATGAGCGTCCCGCCCTTCTGCTGGCAATAGACCGACGCCGGATTTGCCATACCAATCTGCGGCGGTTTAGGTGCTTCTGGCTGAGAAGGGGTTGAACAACCAGCCAGGACCAGCAAGCAAGGCAGAACAAAACTGATAATTTTCATTTATTGATCTCACATATTTATCCAAGATTAGAGTATCGCGGTATCGTTTTGTTTTGCAGCACTATTTTTATTACATTCACTCAAAACATATTACGTCTTGTTTCATCTTTGTTGGTGATGTTTTATCATGCCTGCAAAGATTAAATAATCAGCATTTACCCGCCGTATCCTGGAGTTGTTTCGTGTCAGATCAGATTATCGCCCGCGTCTCGCAATCCCTTGCCAAAGAACAGTCACTGGAAAGTCTGGTCCGACAGCTTCTGGAGATGCTGGAAATGGTCACTGATATGGAATCAACCTACCTGACCAAAGTGGATGTCGAAGCGCGCCTGCAGCATATTATGTTTGCCCGTAACAGCCAGAAAATGCACATCCCGGAGAATTTTACCGTCTCGTGGGATTACTCGTTATGCAAACGCGCCATTGATGAAAACTGCTTTTTCAGCGATGAAGTCCCTGACCGTTGGGGCGACTGTATTGCGGCACGCAATCTTGGCATCACCACATTTCTAAGCACGCCAATTCACTTACCGGATGGATCATTCTATGGCACGCTTTGCGCCGCCAGCAGTGAGAAGCGCCAGTGGAGTGAACGCGCGGAACAGGTTTTACAGTTATTCGCCGGACTGATTGCACAATATATTCAAAAAGAGGCACTGGTTGAACAGCTGCGCGAAGCCAATGCTGCGCTGATTGCGCAATCGTATACCGACTCGTTAACCGGGTTGCCGAATCGGCGGGCGATTTTTGAAAATCTGACGACGCTGTTTTCTCTCGCCCGGCATCTTAACCATAAGATAATGATCGCGTTTATCGATCTGGATAACTTCAAATTAATCAATGATCGTTTTGGTCATAATAGTGGCGATCTGTTTCTCATTCAGGTTGGCGAGCGCCTTAATACGCTCCAGCAAAATGGCGAAGTTATTGGTCGTCTCGGCGGTGATGAGTTTTTAGTTGTTTCACTAAACAACGAGAATGCGGATATTTCGTCGCTGCGAGAACGCATTCAGCAGCAAATACGTGGAGAATATCACTTAGGTGATGTTGATTTGTATCATCCCGGTGCCAGTCTTGGCATAGTAGAAGTCGATCCTGAAACAACCGATGCAGACAGTGCCCTGCATGCTGCCGATATTGCGATGTATCAGGAGAAAAAACACAAACAGAAAACACCTTTTGTCGCGCATCCAGCGCTACATTCCTGAGGCGTATTCACATCCTTTTGATTGGTGATAACATGCGAATCGGTATTATTTTTCCGGTTGTAATCTTCATTACAGCGGTCGTATTTTTAGCATGGTTTTTTATTGGCGGCTATGCTGCCCCGGGAGCATAAAGATGAAAAAAACAACGATTATTATGATGGGTGTGGCGATTATTGTCGTGCTCGGCACTGAGCTGGGATGGTGGTAACGTCACCTCTAAAAAATAGCAAAGGCTGCCTGTGTGCAGCCTTTGTGCAATTTAAGCGTTAACTTTTAATCTTCCTGTAGATAAATAGCACGACAATCGCACCAATAACGGCAACCACGAAGCTGCCAAAATTGAAGCCATCGACTTTACCAAAGCCAAACAGCGTGCTGATCCATCCGCCGACTACGGCACCGACTATCCCCAGCAGGATAGTCATAAAGAATCCACCGCCATCTTTACCTGGCATGATCCACTTCGCCAGAATACCGGCAATAAGCCCAAAAATAATCCATGACAGAATGCCCATTGTTTCCTCACTTATCTGTTTTGCATTAGCGGGTTAGTCGCTGATAAAAAGCATAGCACAACATCGGGAGGGCAAGATTTGTGACGAGCATCACGGAGGTTTTTTTTGCGATGGCGCAGAAATTGCGCCATCAACGATCAGTGATAATTACCAACCACAAACATCATGTTCGTTTTCCGTGTCATAAGAACGTACGGTATTCACCAGATCTTTTATCACTTCAGCCGCCACTTCTGGCACCAGCAAAGTCATCGGCGTCTCTGTTTCATAATCGACAGAAACGCCATTGCTGTTATTGGTGACGGTCACGGTATACGTTGCTTTGCCCATGATTCATTTCCCGTTATGAATGACTTTCCGTTGTTGCGCACCTTCCATCAGGACTTCAGGAGCCACGAAGAAGTCAATGTTGAAATAAGTATCGTCAGTCATGGCTTCAATGTTGTGCCACTTTTCTGGAGGGAACACCGCAAACTGCCCCGCTTCGATAAGGATCACCTGATCAGGCTCTGCACTGTGTTCATCAGCGTAGCCGAGATATTTGACCGCCCCATGCATAACGGAAAGGCGTGGGTAAACCCCCGGGCGCGTTCCTTTATCAAGATGACGTTCGAATATTCCGGCAGGTGCAGTTTGTTTATTCCAGAAAGGCGTTGAGCGCGTATGAATATAATTCTGTGGGATTTGCAGCATCCTTTTCCCTCCTTCGGTGAATGCGCTGAAAACGGTTTATTCCAGCCGTTTCAGGGTACGCCTGATAATTTGCATTTTAAATACCATTTATTGGTTACTTTTTAGCACCATATCAGAGAAGAATCAGGGAGGATTATAGATGGGAAGCCCGCGACAACGCGGGCTGAAAGCATCAGGATTGCAGCGTCGCCAGTCGGGCAGCGAAACCCACGAACATCAAACCAATCAGTGAGTTGCCAACTTTAGCCAGTTTCTTTTTGGTACGTATGTACTGCGTGACAAAAGCACCAGATATAATCAGGAAGCTCAAATAGCAGAAACTCACCAGTTCCAGCGTCGTCGCCAGAATAAAGAATGAAATTCCCGTATGTGGGGCATTAACATCGATAAACTGTACGAAAAACGACACATAGAACAAAATGGCTTTCGGATTAGTCAGGCTCAAAATTAACGCGCGTTTAAAAATAGCACCGTATTGGGGCTCATCGGATTTGGCCTCGCTATTTTTACCCTTCAGGGTCGCGTAAAGAATTTTACTCCCCAGATAGAGCAAATAAAACGCACCAAGATAACGTACAATGTTGAATAATATCGGGGTGGTCTTAATTAATGTCGCCACTCCAGCCCATGCCAGAAACATCAATACCGCATCGCCAATAAATACACCGCAGGCCGCAAGATAACCGCCTTTCATACCGCTACTGACGCTATTTTTGAGTACAAACAGGGTATTTGGCCCTGGCACCAACACAATAAAAATGGCCCCAACCAGATAGGTCCAGTAATTCAGAACCCCGTATTCAGCGAACACATTAACCTCTTTAATTATCTTTCGATCATGCGCGATTAAAGGTGAATATGCTAACCAATCTGTAGCGGCTTAGAAAGGAGAAAATTAGGTTTTAACCCGATATCAACCCGATAATTGAATCATTAATCAGGCATGCTCCAGTGAAAAATTCGGGTAGTGCTCGGCAAAATACTGGCGTAAAAATTCTACCGTTATCCGCACTTTCGCTGACGTCGCCAGCCTTGAAACATAAACGGCCCAGACGTTCGCTGGCTGGTAATATTCCGGTAGCACTTGCACTAAATGACCACTGGCAATGTTTTCGCTAACATCCCACCAGGAACGCAGAGCAATCCCCTGCCCATCGAGACACCACTGATGGACAATTTCTCCATGATTAGACGACAGGGGGCCGGTGACTTTAATCGCATGGGGGCCTTCTTTATTGCGTAATTGCCAGACACCAAAAGGATGATCGCGCTCTTTAATGACCAGGCACGGCAATGCAGAAAGATCGGTTAAATGTTTCGGCGCACCATGTTGCGCAATAAATTCCGGCGACGCGCAGAGAATGCGGTAATTAGTCGCCAGTTTGCGGGCGATTAAATTAGGTGCGATGTCATCGCCAATGCGAATATCGAGATCGACACCTTCATTGACCAAATCGACCAACCGGTCTTCCACATCAAAACGTAATTCCAGTTGCGGATACGCCTTCGCCAGCGCTGATAACGCCGGAGCCACCACCTGTCGTCCAAAACCAAAGCTGCTGATAATACGCAGCATCCCCTGGGGCACCTGACGCACGTCAGAAAGTTCGTCCATCATCTGACCGACATCCTGCAAAATCCGCTGCGCCCATTCATAAATCCGCTCTCCTTCTTCGGTAATGGTGACGCGGCGGGTGGTGCGGTGTAACAACACCACGTTTAGCGTTTGCTCCAGCAAGGCGATGCGCTTGCTGACGAACGCCGGTGAAACGCCCAGTTCTTCCGCCACGGCGGCAAAACCAGCCCGACGAGCCACCAGCATAAAGACGCGCAAATCATTCAGCAGCGGTAAATTATTCATGATTCGTGTTTTATGTTTCACCAGTTACGGGGATTAATTCCTTTTCAGTCAATTATAGGATGGTGATGTTGTCAATTTTGATGGTCAGGAAGTGAGAACCCAATGATGAAAACGATGCGTATTGCTGCGATCCCGGGAGACGGGATTGGCAAAGAAGTCCTTCCTGAAGGGATTCGCGTGTTACAGGCTGCCGCTGAGCGCTGGGGCTTCGACTTGAGTTTTGAGCAAATGGAGTGGGCGAGCTGCGAGTATTACAGCCATCACGGTAAAATGATGCCGGACGACTGGCATGAGCAACTTAGCCGTTTCGACGCCATCTATTTTGGTGCCGTCGGCTGGCCGGATACCGTTCCGGACCATATTTCGTTGTGGGGTTCGCTGCTGAAATTTCGTCGTGAATTCGACCAGTACGTCAACCTGCGCCCGGTTCGTCTCTTTCCTGGCGTTCTCTGCCCGCTGGCGGGAAAACAGCCTGGCGACATCGATTTTTACGTGGTCAGGGAAAACACCGAAGGCGAATATTCCTCGCTCGGCGGTAGAGTGAATGAAGGTACAGAGCATGAAGTCGTCATTCAGGAATCGGTATTTACCCGCCGTGGTGTCGATCGCATTTTGCGTTATGCCTTCGAACTTGCGCAAAGCCGCCCACGTAAGACGCTAACTTCTGCCACTAAATCAAACGGTTTAGCCATCAGCATGCCGTACTGGGATGAGCGAGTGGAAGCAATGGCCGAGAATTACCCGGAGATCCGCTGGGACAAGCAGCATATTGACATTCTCTGCGCACGTTTTGTGATGCAGCCGGAACGCTTCGATGTGGTAGTGGCGTCCAATTTGTTTGGCGATATCCTTTCCGATCTTGGCCCGGCCTGCACCGGCACCATTGGCATTGCCCCATCCGCCAACCTGAATCCGGAACGCACTTTCCCGTCGCTCTTCGAGCCCGTCCACGGTTCCGCGCCGGATATCTACGGGAAAAATATTGCTAACCCTATCGCCACGATTTGGGCCGGGGCAATGATGCTCGATTTTCTCGGCAATGGCGATGAGCGTTTCCAGCAAGCGCATAACGGTATTCTGGCAGCAATTGAAGAAGTGATTGCTCACGGGCCGAAAACACCTGATATGAAAGGCAATGCCACCACGCCACAGGTTGCCGACGCGATTTGCAAAATTATTTTGCGTTAAGGTCAAACCAGTTTATTTGAACCGCGTCACTGACGCGGTTTTTTTATTCGTTCTTTGCAGTAAATAACCTGCGTCATTTCACCTTTTATTGTTTCCGTTTCGTGTTTTATGGCTTTCCGTATTCTTAATTGTTTAATTTATGTAACATGCAAATAATCAATTTGTTAAACACAACATACAACTCATTACCCTGCAAATAATTACAACTGGCAAAAGCCAGAGACGGGCTTTTATGCCCAGGAGATGACTCATGATGAGCAATGTTAAGAAAAAAGATGTGCCGCTGATAAGCATCAGCCTGGTGGCCATTCTTTTCATCGCAGCTGCATTAAGCCTTTTCCCACAACAATCGGCCGACGCGGCCAACGCAATATACACTTTTGTTACGCGTACGTTAGGTTCCGCCGTACAGGTATTGGTTTTGCTGGCAATGGGACTGGTGATTTATTTAGCCACCAGTAAATACGGCAATATTCGTCTTGGCGAAGGAAAACCGGAATACAGCACGCTCTCCTGGCTGTTTATGTTTATTTGTGCCGGTTTAGGTTCTTCTACGCTTTATTGGGGGGTTGCTGAATGGGCCTATTATTATCAAACACCTGGATTAAATATCGCACCGCGTTCACAACAGGCACTCGAATTTAGCGTTCCCTACTCTTTCTTCCACTGGGGCATCAGCGCCTGGGCAACTTATACGCTGGCCTCATTAATCATGGCTTATCACTTTCATGTGCGGAAAAACAAAGGTCTGAGTCTTTCCGGCATTATTGCCGCGATTACCGGCGTTCGCCCGCAAGGCCCGTGGGGAAAACTGGTTGATTTGATGTTCCTGATCGCCACTGTCGGCGCACTGACCATTTCCCTTGTTGTTACCGCAGCAACCTTTACCCGTGGGCTTTCCGCGCTGACCGGTTTACCCGATAACTTCACCGTGCAGGCATTTGTGATCCTGCTTTCCAGCGGCATTTTTTGCCTAAGCTCGTGGATTGGTATCAACAACGGTTTGCAACGTCTGAGCAAAATGGTTGGCTGGGGCGCGTTCCTGCTGCCATTACTGGTGCTGATTGTCGGCCCAACCGAATTTATTACCAACAGCATCATCAATGCCATCGGCCTGACCACGCAAAACTTCCTGCAAATGAGCTTATTCACCGATCCGCTTGGCGATGGTTCATTTACCCGCAACTGGACCGTTTTCTACTGGCTGTGGTGGATCTCATACACCCCTGGCGTAGCAATGTTTGTCACCCGCGTTTCCCGCGGTCGTAAGATTAAAGAAGTTATCTGGGGACTGATCCTCGGCAGCACCGTCGGTTGCTGGTTCTTCTTTGGCGTAATGGAAAGCTATGCCATTCATCAGTTTATCAATGGCGTAATCAACGTCCCACAGGTGCTGGAAACACTGGGCGGCGAAACAGCTGTACAGCAAGTTCTGATGTCGTTGCCAGCCGGTAAATTGTTCCTCGCCGCATACCTGGGCGTGATGATTATTTTCCTTGCCTCGCATATGGATGCAGTGGCCTACACCATGGCGGCGACCAGTACGCGTAATCTCCAGGAAGGTGACGATCCTGACCGTGGGCTGCGTCTTTTCTGGTGCGTGGTGATCACTCTGATCCCGCTTTCCATCTTGTTTACCGGTGCTTCGCTGGAAACGATGAAAACCACCGTCGTGCTCACAGCCCTTCCCTTCCTCGTCATTTTACTGGTGAAAGTCGGCGGGTTTATTCGCTGGCTGAAACAGGATTACGCCGACATTCCGGCTCATCAAGTTGAACATTATCTCCCGCAGACACCGGTTGAAGCCCTGGAAAAAACGCCAGTGCTCCCTGCGGGAACCGTATTCAAAGGCGACAACTGAGCGCCATCATCCTAACGATAAAGGCATCCCTATGAGCAATCTGAGCCCTGACTTTGTACTACCCGAAAATTTTTGCGCTAACCCGCAAGAGGCGTGGACCATTCCTGCCCGTTTTTATACCGATCAGAACGCGTTTGAACACGAAAAAGAGAACGTCTTCGCCAAAAGCTGGATTTGCGTCGCTCACAGCAGCGAACTGGCGAATGCCAATGATTATGTGACGCGTGAGATCATTGGCGAAAGCATCGTGCTGGTACGCGGTCGTGATAAGGTTTTGCGCGCGTTCTATAACGTGTGTCCGCACCGTGGTCATCAGTTGTTGAGCGGTGAAGGAAAAGCAAAAAATGTGATTACCTGCCCGTATCACGCATGGGCATTCAAACTCGATGGCAACCTGGCCCATGCACGTAACTGCGAAAACGTCGCCAATTTCGATAGCGACAAAGCGCAACTGGTTCCGGTGCGTCTGGAAGAATATGCCGGATTCGTCTTCATCAACATGGACCCCAACGCCACCAGCGTAGAAGATCAATTACCCGGCCTGGGCGCGAAAGTGCTGGAAGCCTGCCCGGAAGTCCACGATCTGAAACTGGCGGCCCGCTTTACCACCCGCACGCCTGCCAACTGGAAGAACATTGTCGATAACTATCTCGAGTGCTATCACTGTGGTCCGGCGCATCCAGGTTTCTCCGACTCCGTACAGGTTGATCGTTACTGGCACACCATGCACGGTAACTGGACGCTGCAATACGGTTTCGCCAAACCGTCCGAACAGTCGTTTAAATTTGAAGAGGGTACGGATGCGGCATTCCACGGTTTCTGGCTGTGGCCGTGCACGATGCTGAACGTCACCCCGATCAAAGGGATGATGACGGTCATTTATGAATTCCCGGTGGATTCTGAAACTACCCTGCAAAACTACGATATTTACTTCACCAATGAAGAGTTAACCGACGAGCAAAAATCGCTGATTGAGTGGTATCGCGATGTGTTCCGTCCGGAAGATTTACGTCTGGTTGAAAGCGTACAGAAAGGGCTGAAATCGCGTGGCTATCGTGGTCAGGGGCGCATCATGGCCGACAGTAGCGGTAGTGGCATTTCCGAACATGGTATCGCCCATTTCCATAATCTGCTGGCGCAGGTGTTTAAGGACTAATGACATCGGCGGCGGTATTTTCCGCCGCTGGGCTGATTTTTGATGGAGTACAGCAATGTCAGACTATCAAATGTTTGAAGTACAGGTGAGCCAGGTTGAACCCCTTACCGAACAGGTGAAACGCTTCACGCTGGTGGCAACCGATGGCAAACCATTACCTGCGTTTACCGGAGGAAGTCACGTCATTGTGCAGATGAGCGATGGTGATAACCAGTACAGCAATGCGTATTCACTACTGAGTTCGCCGCATGACACCTCTTGTTATCAGATTGCCGTTCGGCTGGAGGAAAACTCGCGCGGCGGTTCCCGCTTTTTGCATCAGCAGGTAAAAGTGGGCAATCGGTTAACGATTTCAACGCCTAATAACCTGTTTGCGCTAATTCCCTCAGCCAGAAAGCATCTGTTTATCGCGGGCGGTATTGGTATCCCCCCTTTCCTGTCGCACATGGCAGAGCTGCAACACAGCGACGTCGACTGGCAGCTACATTACTGCTCGCGAAATCCAGAAAGTTGCGCATTTCGTGATGAGCTAGTCCAGCATCCGCAGGCTGAGAAAGTTCACTTGCATCACTCATCAACCGGAACACGACTGGAATTAGCGCGATTATTGGCGGATATCGAACCTGGCACACACGTTTATACCTGTGGTCCCGAGGCGCTAAATGAAGCGGTAAGAAGTGAAGCTGCGCGTCTGGACATCGCCGCCGATACGCTGCACTTTGAGCAATTTGCTATCGAAGACAAAACCGGCGATGCCTTTACCCTGGTGCTTGCCCGTTCCGGAAAAGAGTTTGTGGTGCCGGAAGAGATGACTATTTTGCAGGTTATTGAAAATAATAAAGCCGCGAAAGTGGAATGTTTATGTCGTGAAGGGGTATGCGGAACCTGCGAAACAGCAATACTGGAAGGTGAAGCTGACCATCGGGATCAGTATTTTAGCGATGAAGAGCGTGCCAGCCAGCAAAGTATGTTGATCTGTTGTTCGCGTGCGAAGGGTAAACGCCTGGTGTTGGATTTGTAGTTTGCCAAAGCCGGATGTGGCGCTGAGCGCGCCCAGTCCGGCTTCGGAAGATTTTACTGCGGATATTCCTGCAATAAATTGTGTAATGCTTCCGCCATCAGCTCACCACGCCAGCCGGAAATCAGCTCCGGCAAATTGTTCTGCGGTTTCAGTTTCCAGTGCCAGTTCAGCAGTTGGTTGATTTGCCGACGCGATGCCAGCAATTCGGCGCTGATCTTGTGCGTTTCGCTGACGTCAGTAATCAGCGACTTAATCGCTTTAAACGCTTTACGATAACCCGGCATGTCCATCAGGTTAAGCATCGGCTGCGGTAAGGCCTCTTCCGGCAATGTCTGCGCTTTTTCCACCAGCGCCAGCAGCGTTTTACCGTGAAAGCGGATTTCGCTACCGGATAAACCCAGGCTGTCCAGTTCGCCTAAACTTCCCGGCATATAACGCGCGACCGACCACAAATGCTCTTCACGCACGACAAAGTTCACCGCCAGATCACGCTCACGAGCCTTGCGCAGTCGCCAGTCGGCTAACAGTTGCAGACAGGCCAGTTGGCGTGTGCGTAATTGCCAGGCATTGGTCATATCACGCCAGGCATCTTCCGGCGCAACGACTTCCTGACGACGCATTTGCATCAGGCGGCATTCATCCAGCGCCGCAGGTAGCCAGCCGGAGGCCTCCGTTTCTACCATAAGCTTGGCGGTGATCGGTAACAGATACCAGACATCAGCCGCTGCGTATTCACACTGACGTTCGGTCAGCGGTCTGGCCAGCCAGTCGGTGCGCGATTCACTCTTGTCCAGCGTAACGCCGGAATACTCTTCCACCATGGAAGCGAACCCCCATGACATCGGGCGTCCGCAGAAGGCAGCAAGGATTTGCGTGTCAATCAGGGGTTGTGGTAATTCGCCAAAGACATTGAGGAACACTTCCAGATCTTCACTGCCTGCATGGAGAAATTTTGTGATGGACGGATCGCGCAGGATCGCTTTCAGCGGTGACCAGTCGGTGATCCCGAGAGGATCAATTAACGCCAGATGCTCACCATCAAAAAGTTGAATTAAACCCAGCTGCGGGTAATAAGTGCGCGTACGAACAAATTCAGTATCCAGGGCTATCGCCGGAAAGGCACGGACGGCTTCACACAAAGAAGCCAGCGCATCGTCCGTGGTAATCATTTGGTAATTCAAATTGTATTCTCTTTAGTGGGCGTCAAAAAAAACGCCGGATTAACCGGCGTCTGACGACTGACTTAACGCTCAGGCTTTATTGTCCACTTTGCCGCGCGCTTCGTCACGTAATTCTCGTCGCAAAATTTTTCCGACGTTAGATTTCGGTAACTCATCACGAAACTCCACCAGCTTCGGTACTTTGTAGCCCGTGAGCTGACGGCGGCAAAAGGTCACCAGTGACTCTTCGGTAAGCGATGGATCTTTTTTCACTACGAAGATTTTCACCGCTTCACCACTGGAGCCGGAAGGTACGCCAACAGCCGCGACTTCCTGTACGCCAGGATGCTGCATGACGACATCTTCAATCTCGTTGGGATAGACGTTAAAACCGGAAACCAGAATCATGTCTTTTTTACGATCGACAATGCGCAGGAACCCTTCTTCATCCATCACCGCGATGTCGCCGGTGTGTAACCAGCCATTTTTGATGATTTCATCGGTAGCATCGGGACGCTGCCAGTAACCCAGCATCACCTGCGGTCCTTTGACACAAAGCTCACCCGGTTGACCTGGTGGTACTTCATTATCATCATCATCCACCAGTTTGGCTTCCGTCGACGGCACCGGCAAACCGATGCTACCACTATGATAATCAATATCATATGGGTTAACGCTGACCAGCGGCGCACACTCGGTAAGGCCATAGCCTTCCAGCAGATACTGTCCGGTCAGTTTCACCCAACGCTCTGCCACCACTTGCTGCACTGGCATCCCACCGCCTGCGGAAAGATGCAGACTGGAGAAATCCAGCTGCTGGAACTCTTTATTGTTCAGCAACGCATTGAACAAGGTGTTAACGCCAGTGATAGCGGTAAACGGATATTTCGCTAACTCTTTTACCAACCCTGGAATATCACGCGGGTTAGTGATAAGCAGGTTCTGCCCACCCAGTTCGATAAACAGCAGGCAGTTAATGGTCAGGGCAAAAATGTGATACAGCGGCAGTGCCGTTACTACCAGTTCTTTACCTGGATGCAGCAACGGCCCATAGGTGGCGTTGACCTGTTCCAGGTTCGCCAGCATATTGCGGTGAGTCAGCATCGCGCCTTTCGCCACACCTGTGGTGCCGCCGGTGTATTGCAGGAAGGCTAAATCTTCCGGCACCAGTTCGGGTTTGACGTACTGCATCCGGTAGCCGTTATGCAGTGCGCTACGAAATGAAATGGCATCTGGCAGATGGTATTTCGGCACCAAACGCTTGATGTATTTAACAACGAAATTGACTACCGTGCCTTTTGCCGTAGATAGCTGATCGCCCATACGGGTCAGAATTACGTGCTGAACGGCGGTTTTATCAACCACTTTTTCCAGTGTGTGAGCAAAGTTAGACACGATAACAATCGCCGATGCGCCGCTATCGTTAAGCTGATGCTCAAGCTCACGCGGGGTATACAACGGGTTAACGTTTACGACGATCATCCCGGCACGCAAAATGCCAAACAGCGCCACCGGATATTGCAATAAATTAGGCATCATCAACGCAACGCGATCGCCTTTCTTCAGCCCCAACCCTTGTTGCAAATAAGCGGCAAACGCGCGACTGCGTTCTTCCAGCTTGCGGAAGGTCATCACCTCCCCCATATTCACAAACGCAGGCTGATCGGCGTAGCGCGCGACCGACTGCTCAAACATATCTACCAGAGATTGATAACGGTCAGGGTTGATCTCCGTCGGAACGTCCGCGGGATAACGGTTAAGCCAAACCTTCTTCAATTCTTCACCTCTAAAATGCGTGTTCGTCGTCATCGCAACCCCAAATGATATACATGCTGTTAACATAATATTAACTCATCATACCAGCTTGATAATTACCCAACGAAAAGGTTGCGAAGCGCGTCACTATTTATTTTTATCTTTACCGTAAGAATGCAGAAACAGCGGACCAGCCGCTGTTTCTTTTTCTTTAAAAACAAGCAATTATTCAGTTACAACTGTTTGTACTCTCGCGGGACCGGGATTATACCAGCCCCATCCGCCGTAGCCATAGGGCCAGCCACGACCGCCATAAAACCATGGATCAATCGGCTGAGGCGGCATAATCACCTGCTGGGTTAAATGCCAACGTTTGTAACCCGTTACTTGCATCACCATAAATTTATAGGGCGTATTGCCGATTTTGCCGTCAACCGCACCAGTGATTGGCCCGACTACCGTAACCAGTTGTCCACGGAAATCCACCGGGTCCAGAAAACCGTTCACATCGGCATAAATGCGACCGCGAGAAGGTTCTCCCAGCGTCGGTCTGGCTCCGCTGTCCAGCGGTACGGTAGCAATTTCCAGGCGGGTTTTCCCTTGCTGGTTTTGTACCGCAACCACTTTGCCACCAAAGCGTGCCTCCTGACCAACGTACAGCTGCGGCGCACTCATCACCCGAACTAAATCTTGTTGCGGCGTGGGACTGCTGCCTTTAATGGCGTCCGGCACAGTGACACAACCGCTCAGCATTAGCGCAAACGTACCTGCCAGTATGCCTTTGATAACATTCTTTTGAACCGCCATGGTGCGACTCCTTTTTTTCTCAGGGCATACTCTTAAGATTCATTCTTTGCCCGGAAGTTTCTTCCATGCGACGTTGTTACGTAAATAAACCGGTTCGGCATGTTCCACCGCCACCGTTTTACCCTCGGCAAACATCTGACACGCAATCGGCAGCATATCTTCAGCAGCAGGCAGTAACACTTCGCCATCGCGCAAAACCAGCCCGCTCTCTTTACCGAGATCCGGCCAAGCTTGCCAGCCCGTCCCTACCGTCACCCATTCGCCGGAAAGCTGTTGCATTCGTTCATGGACGATTTCGGGTTTGAGTACGGCTTCGGTTTCTTCACCGTGCCAGATACCGTTTTCATCACGCTGATATTCGGCCCAGTAAACTTCGCCCATTCGCGCGTCAATGGCTGCCAGCACGCGGGTTGCGCCGTTTTTGCGCCACGCCCCTTGCGCCATCGTCATTAGCGTGGAGACGCCAATCATCGGTAATTCCGCGCCAAGCGCCAGCCCTTGCGCGATGCCAATACCAATGCGCACGCCAGTAAAGCTACCGGGGCCGCGCCCGTAAGCCAGAGCGTTAATATCAGTCAGGGAAGTTCCGCTGGTGGTCAGGATATCCTGCACCATCGGTAAGATTCGTTGAGTATGTTCACGAGGGCAAAGCTCAAAATGAGCGTTGACAGTACCGTCGTTCCACAGGGCGACAGAGCAGGCCTCTGTCGCGGTATCGATAGCCAGAATTCGCATGGGTCTTCGTGCTTAGATCAATAAAAAGGCGCGCATCATACCATACTCCGTAACAAATTACCTGGAGGATGGTATCGCAAGGAAACGAACCGCACGGGCAATGTCACGGGTGCGTGGCGCGGGCGGCAGACTGGCGAGAAACGTCGCGCCGTAAGGACGCATCACCAGCCGATTGTCACAAATCACCAGCACGCCACGATCGTCGGCGTCGCGAATCAGTCGCCCTACCCCCTGTTTGAGAGTAATGACGGCATCTGGTAGTTGCACTTCATCGAACGGGTCGCCACCGCGCAAACGACAATCTTCCATGCGCGCTTTTAACAGTGGATCATCCGGCGAGGTAAACGGCAATTTGTCGATAATTACCAATGACAATGTATCGCCACGCACGTCCACCCCTTCCCAGAAACTACTGGTTGCCACAAGAAGCGCATTACCGGCACTGACAAACTGCTGCAACAGTTGGCCTTTACTGGTTTCCCCCTGCAACAAAACGGGAAGCGTCATGGTAGCGCGGAACTGCTCGGCCAGATCGCGCATCATGGCGTGCGAGGTACAAAGCATAAAACAACGACCGTTGTTAGCTTCGATGATCGGTCGCAGCATTGCCGCTAACTGGCGAGCAGAACCTGGCTGGTTGGTTTGCGGCAGATTGCGCGGCACACAGAGTAACGCCTGGCGGCTGTAATCAAACGGGCTTGGCAATAGCAACGACTCCGCCTGTTCTATCCCAAGCCGCGAGGTGAAATGATGCAGATCGTCGTTCACCGACAGCGTTGCTGAGGTGAAGATCCAGCTACCGGGCTTTTGCGCCATTAACTCTTTGAATTTATCCGCCACGCTGAGCGGCGTGAGAGCCAGAGTAAAATGGCGCGAAGTGCATTCGTACCAGTAGCTGTAGCCCGGCTGATTGATCTCTTTTAGCCGCTTCAGCCGTGTGCGATACAACGTGGCGCGCTCAAATGCCGCATCCAGCAAGGCGGAACGCCCCAGTGACAGTTTTGCCACGTCATAACAAAGTTCCAGGGTGTCATCGAGCAGTAAAAATGCCCGCTGAATTTGCGGATTAGCTAACAGCTCACGCAGGTTACCGCGATAACCTGGCTCACCGAGTTGCAGACGAAAATCCTGCGCACTCTGGGCAAGACGATCAGCGCACTTTTGTAACTGCTGGGTGTCTTTTAATTCGGTGCGGTAGGCGATGGTGATGTCTTTTGCCAGGTCGAGCAGTTGTCGACTGGAGAGTGACTGACCAAAATACTGGCTGGCAATGTCCGGTAGCTGGTGGGCTTCGTCGAAGATCATGACGTCCGCTTCAGGGATCAGTTCGCCAAATCCACTCTCTTTAACCACCATATCCGCCAGAAAGAGATGATGGTTTACCACCACCACATCGGCGTCCATCGCTTTTTTACGTGCTTTGACCACAAAGCAATCTTTATACATCGGGCAGTCGCTGCCAAGACAGTTGTCGTTGGTGCTGGTGACCAGCGGCCACGCCTGTGAATCTTCCGCCACGCTGACGCAGGTGCTGATATCACCATCGACTGTTTGATTAGACCAGGAGCGCAGCAGGATCACATCGCTTAAGATTTGTACCGGCAGATCGCCCCCCGCCAGCGCCTGCTGTTCGAGACGTTCGAGGCAGAGGTAGTTTGAGCGCCCTTTCAGCAGCGCCACGTTGCCCGTATATTTCAATGCCTTTGAGACTGTTGGCAAATCGCGGCTGTAGAGCTGATCCTGCAACGCTTTTGAGCCGGTCGAGATAATGACTTTCTTTTTCGCCCGCAGCGCAGGAGCCAGGTAAGCGTAGGTTTTGCCCGTACCGGTTCCTGCTTCCACCACCAGCGGCTGGCCTTTTTCTATCGCCTGGGTGACGGCTACCGCCATCTGTCGCTGTGGTTCTCGCGGCTTAAAGCCTGGTATCGCTTTCGCCAACTGACCGTCTGGTGCAAAATCGTCCGTCACACTACCCCCTGTTGATTTGAACAGGGATTATGTCAGGATGAGGGCGCTTTCGCCAGTTGAAGTGGTGACGGCGACCTCACATTGTGGCAGTCTTTGCAGCACGAAAATGGAAGTATAATGAGGACAAAATGATGACTATCGTTCGTATCGATGCTGAAGCCCGCTGGTCTGATGTAGTAATCCACAACAACACGCTCTACTACACTGGTGTACCGGAAAACCTCGACGCCGATGCCTTTGAGCAAACCGCCAACACGCTGGCACAGATTGACGCCGTGCTGGAAAAACAGGGCAGCAATAAATCGAGCATTCTGGATGCCACCATTTTCCTGGCCGATAAAAACGACTTCGCGGCGATGAATAAAGCGTGGGATGCCTGGGTTGTGGCGGGTCATGCGCCGGTGCGCTGCACGGTGCAAGCGGGGCTGATGAACCCGAAGTATAAAGTTGAAATTAAGATTGTGGCTGCGGTGTAAGCTTTATCGAAGCAAAATAAGTCAGACGATAATTTATCGATAATACTGGTCGGTTTTACATAAATCGACCAGAGATTAAGATATTACTGTTGATGCTCCTGCTAATTCATTATTTATTTTTATAATTTCAATTTTAGCTATAAAGCTAACTATATAAATAAACATAACCATGCCGTTGTGTTCGCCCTTCGATTAGCACCTCTGGTTTTCTTTCTTAGCTGAACAATCTGGTTATAGCGTGCGGACTGACCGTTAATTTTCTCCATCTTACTGGATAACACACCATGAGCTGCTACCTTTAAAACACCTGAATGTCAACAGGTTAACTCGTGCCATATCGTTATAATCCCTTTGATATTAGATGCAAATTAAGGTCATATATAGCCTTATCGATAACATGGTTAATTTTAAGGATAAGAATATGCCTGCTGTAATAGATAAAGCCCTGGATTTCATTGGTGCCATGGATGTATCAGCGCCAACACCAAGTTCGATGAATGAAAGCACAGCGAAGGGAATCTTTAAATATTTAAAAGAACTGGGAGTATCCGCGAGTGCCGCTGATATTACGGCGCGAGCTGACCAGGAAGGCTGGAACCCTGGGTTCACGGAAAAAATGGTTGGATGGGCAAAAAAAATGGAGTCTGGTGAACGCACTGTAATTAAAAATCCTGAATACTTTTCAACATATATGCAGGAAGAACTAAAAGCACTGGTCTGAGTTTAATTTATATCAGCATAAATGGGTCAGGACGCTTTTAATCACATATAAAAAGCGTCCTTTTTCTCACAATCAAATAATCATCGGATTCTATAACGAAATCGATACGGATTAGTGTGTTACTCGTCTTCATCCTCAAAACGCGCCACGATTCGCTCGCCGGAGTGGTTGGCACGCAGCTCTTCTGCCACCAGCGCGATTGCCTGGCCGCTGCTCATCCCTTGTGCCATCAGTTCCTGGATCCGCTCGACAGCTTTTTGCTGCTGTTCATGGGTGAGTGAAGGTAAACCTGCAAACATTGTTAACTCCTGCTAAATTGTTGGCGCTAATTATTTCATGCTACCCGGCACATAGCCAGTAGAGTCAGGACTGATGAAGACGTTATCTCCCGCTGTGATTACTTTACCCTGGCGTCAGGACGCCGCTGAATTTTATTTCTCCCGCTTAAGCCACCTGCCGTGGGCGATGCTTTTACACTCCGGCTATGCCGATCATCCGTATAGCCGCTTTGATATTGTGGTCGCCGATCCGATTTGCACTTTAACCACTTTCGGTAAAGAAACCGTTGTTAGTGAAAGCGAAAAACGCACAACGACCACTGATGACCCGCTACAGGTGCTCCAGCAGGTGCTGGATCGCGCAGACATTCGCCCAACGCATAACGAAGATTTGCCATTTCAGGGCGGCGCACTGGGGTTGTTTGGCTACGATCTGGGCCGCCGTTTTGAGTCACTGCCAGAAATTGCGGAACAAGATATCGTTCTGCCGGATATGGCAGTGGGTATCTACGATTGGGCGCTCATTGTCGACCACCAGCGTCATACAGTTTCTTTGCTGAGTCATAATGATGTCAATGCCCGTCGGGCCTGGCTGGAAAGCCAGCAATTCTCGCCGCAGGAAGATTTCACGCTCACTTCCGACTGGCAATCCAATATGACCCGCGAGCAGTACGGCGAAAAATTTCGCCAGGTACAGGAATATCTGCACAGCGGTGATTGCTATCAGGTGAATCTCGCCCAGCGTTTTCATGCGACCTATTCTGGCGATGAATGGCAGGCATTCCTTCAGCTTAATCAGGCCAACCGCGCGCCATTTAGCGCTTTTTTACGTCTTGAACAGGGTGCAATTTTAAGCCTTTCGCCAGAGCGGTTTATTCTTTGTGATAATAGTGAAATCCAGACCCGCCCGATTAAAGGCACGCTACCACGCCTGCCCGATCCTCAGGAAGATAGCAAACAAGCAGAAAAACTGGCGAACTCAGCGAAAGATCGTGCCGAAAATCTGATGATTGTCGATTTAATGCGTAATGATATCGGTCGTGTTGCCGTAGCCGGTTCGGTAAAAGTACCAGAGCTGTTCGTGGTGGAACCCTTCCCTGCCGTGCATCATCTGGTCAGCACTATAACGGCGCGACTACCAGAACAGTTACACGCCAGCGATCTGCTGCGCGCAGCTTTTCCTGGTGGCTCAATAACCGGGGCTCCGAAAGTACGGGCTATGGAAATTATCGACGAACTGGAACCGCAGCGACGTAATGCCTGGTGCGGCAGCATTGGCTATTTGAGCTTTTGCGGCAACATGGATACCAGCATTACTATCCGCACGCTGACTGCCATTAACGGACAAATATACTGCTCTGCGGGCGGTGGAATTGTCGCCGATAGCCAGGAAGAAGCGGAATATCAGGAAACTTTTGATAAAGTTAATAAGATATTACGCCAACTGGAGAAGTAAGACGTGGAATACCGTAGCCTGACGCTTGATGATTTTTTATCTCGCTTTCAACTTTTGCGCCCGCAAATTAACCGGGAAACCCTAAATCATCGTCAGGCTGCCGTGTTAATCCCCATCGTCCGTCGACCGCAACCGGGGTTGTTGCTGACTCAGCGTTCAATTCATCTGCGTAAACACGCTGGACAAGTGGCATTCCCTGGAGGTGCAGTCGATGACACGGACGCATCAGTTATCGCCGCCGCGCTGCGCGAAGCTGAAGAAGAGGTCGCTATACCGCCTTCCGCCGTTGAAGTTATCGGCGTGCTGCCGCCCGTCGATAGCGTAACTGGCTATCAGGTAACCCCAGTGGTCGGCATTATCCCGCCCGATCTGCCGTATCGCGCCAGTGAAGATGAAGTCTCGGCGGTGTTTGAAATGCCGCTCGCCCAGGCATTACATCTGGGTCGTTATCACCCTTTAGATATCTACCGCCGTGGCGATTCACATCGGGTATGGCTGTCCTGGTACGAACAGTATTTTGTATGGGGAATGACCGCAGGCATAATTCGTGAGCTGGCGCTGCAAATTGGTGTGAAACCCTGACTATACTTATCTTTACATCTACAAAACACTACTTGAGACAATCATCGCAATATTAGTTAAATCGCGGTTTTTGATTAGTTTAATTCATGTGAATAGTTAAGCCAGTCGCCGCGTTCCCTCTTACACTATGCGCTGTTATTAGTTCGTTACTGGAAGTCCAGTCACCTTGTCAGGAGTATTATCGTGATTAGTCTATTCGACATGTTTAAGGTGGGGATTGGTCCCTCATCTTCCCATACCGTAGGGCCTATGAAGGCGGGTAAACAGTTCGTCGATGATCTGGTCGAAAAAGGCTTACTGGATAGCGTTACTCGCGTTGCCGTGGACGTTTATGGTTCACTGTCGCTGACGGGTAAAGGCCACCACACCGATATCGCCATTATTATGGGTCTTGCAGGTAACGAACCTGCCACCGTGGATATCGACAGTATTCCCGGTTTTATTCGCGACGTAGAAGAGCGCGAACGTCTGCTGCTGGCACAGGGACGGCATGAAGTGGATTTCCCGCGCGACAACGGGATGCGTTTTCATAACGGCAACCTGCCGCTGCATGAAAACGGTATGCAAATCCACGCCTATAACGGCGATGAAGTCGTCTACAGCAAAACTTATTATTCCATCGGCGGTGGTTTTATCGTCGATGAAGAACACTTTGGTCAGGATGCTGCCAACGAAGTGAGCGTGCCGTATCCGTTCAAATCTGCCACCGAACTGCTCGCGTACTGTAATGAAACCGGCTATTCGCTGTCTGGTCTCGCTATGCAGAACGAACTGGCGCTGCACAGCAAGAAAGAGATCGACGAGTATTTCGCGCATGTCTGGCAAACCATGCAGGCATGTATCGATCGCGGGATGAACACCGAAGGTGTACTGCCAGGCCCGCTGCGCGTGCCACGTCGTGCGTCTGCCCTGCGCCGGATGTTAGTTTCCAGCGATAAACTGTCTAACGATCCGATGAATGTCATTGACTGGGTAAACATGTTTGCGCTGGCAGTTAACGAAGAAAACGCCGCCGGTGGTCGTGTGGTAACTGCGCCAACCAACGGTGCCTGCGGTATCGTTCCGGCAGTGCTGGCTTACTATGACCACTTTATTGAATCGGTCAGCCCGGACATCTATACCCGTTACTTTATGGCAGCGGGCGCGATTGGTGCATTGTATAAAATGAACGCCTCTATTTCCGGTGCGGAAGTTGGTTGCCAGGGCGAAGTGGGTGTTGCCTGTTCAATGGCTGCTGCGGGTCTTGCAGAACTGCTGGGCGGTAGCCCGGAACAGGTTTGCGTGGCGGCGGAAATTGGCATGGAACACAACCTTGGTTTAACCTGCGACCCGGTTGCAGGGCAGGTTCAGGTGCCGTGCATTGAGCGTAATGCCATTGCCTCTGTGAAGGCGATTAACGCCGCACGGATGGCTCTGCGCCGCACCAGTGCACCGCGCGTCTCGCTGGATAAGGTCATCGAAACGATGTACGAAACCGGTAAGGACATGAACGCCAAATACCGCGAAACCTCACGCGGTGGTCTGGCAATCAAAGTCCAGTGTGACTAATACTTCTTACTCGCCCATCTGCAACGGATGGGCGAATTTATACCCGCTTTCTCGTCTGCTGTAATATTCCCCACTACACTTCCACTGTTGCGTCAGGCGTTTGTCGCCATACGCTTACAGGGTGGCCCGCATGCAAAAAGCACAACGGATCATTAAAACCTATCGCCGTAATCGAATGATTGTTTGTACGATTTGCGCACTCGTTACGCTCGCTTCGACCCTGAGCGTGCGATTTATTTCACAGCGTAACTTAAATCAACAACGGGTAGTACAATTCGCCAATCACGCTGTAGAGGAATTAGATAAAGTACTGCTTCCCCTACAGGCAGGTAGCGAAGTCTTGCTTCCGCTGATTGGTCTGCCCTGCTCTGTCGCCCATTTGCCATTACGTAAACAGGCGGCAAAACTCCAAACTGTGCGATCCATTGGCCTGGTGCAAGACGGCACACTTTATTGCTCCAGCATTTTTGGTTATCGCAATGTGCCCGTCGTGGACATTCTGGCTGAACTTCCTGCACCGCAACCACTTTTACGCCTGACGATCGACCGTGCCCTGATTAAAGGCAGTCCGGTTTTGATTCAATGGACGCCTGCAGCGGGCAGTAGCAATGCTGGGGTCATGGAGATGATTAACATCGACTTACTGACGGCAATGCTCCTTGAGCCACAACTGCCGCAAATCAGTAGCGCCAGCCTGACGGTGGACAAACGGCATTTGCTCTATGGTAATGGGCTGGTAGATTCCCTTCCGCAACCTGAAGACAATGAAAACTATCAGGTTTCTTCGCAACGCTTTCCTTTTACCATTAACGTTAATGGTCCGGGGGCTACGGCGCTGGCATGGCACTATCTTCCAACACAATTACCGCTGGCGGTGCTGCTAAGTTTACTGGTGGGCTACATCGCCTGGCTGGCGACCGCTTACCGGATGAGCTTTTCCCGCGAAATCAATCTGGGCCTGGCGCAACATGAGTTCGAATTGTTCTGTCAGCCTTTGCTTAATGCGCGCAGCCAGCAATGTATTGGTGTAGAGATTTTGCTGCGCTGGAACAATCCGCGTCAGGGCTGGATTTCACCGGATGTGTTTATTCCTATCGCGGAAGAACATCATTTAATTGTGCCACTGACCCGCTATGTGATGGCAGAAACCATTCGTCAGCGCCATGTTTTCCCGATGAGTAGTCAGTTTCATGTTGGCATTAACGTCGCACCCAGCCATTTTCGCCGTGGTGTGCTGATAAAAGATCTCAATCAGTACTGGTTTAGCGCTCACCCGATTCAGCAACTGATCCTCGAAATCACCGAACGCGATGCCTTACTGGATGTTGATTATCGGATTGCCCGCGAGCTACATCGTAAAAACGTCAAACTGGCGATTGATGACTTCGGCACCGGCAACAGTTCATTTTCCTGGCTTGAAACATTACGTCCTGACGTGCTGAAAATTGATAAGTCATTTACCGCAGCTATAGGTTCTGACGCGGTTAACTCGACGGTGACCGATATCATCATCGCGCTGGGGCAAAGACTGAATATTGAACTGGTGGCGGAGGGCGTGGAAACGCAAGAACAGGCGAAGTATTTGCGCCGTCATGGCGTGCATATTTTGCAAGGGTATTTGTACGCACAGCCGATGCCGCTACGTGATTTTCCCAAATGGCTGGCGGGCAGCCAACCGCCGCCCGCCCGGCATAATGGACATATCACGCCCATTATGCCGTTACGTTAATGCTTACTCATCTTCATCGTGCGCCGGTTGCTCTTTAACAATGCGAACCAGATCAACACGATAATCATTGGCTTCAATGATGGTGATATGCAGTGGCCCTACATCAATCACATCGCCCACACGGGGAATGTGACCATTTGCCGAGATCACGAGGCCCGCGACCGTCGCGATATCATCGTCATCGGCAAGGTGCTCAACATCAAGCGCCTGCTGCAAGGCATGCAAATCTGTACCGCCTTTTACCAGCCAGCCGTCACCATCAGTAATGATTTCCGGCGTTTCGTCAGCGTCCGGGAATTCACCCGCAATGGCTTCCAGCACATCCAGCGGCGTGACCAGACCTTGTACCACACCAAACTCGTTGGTCACGATAACAAAGCTCCCGCGAGCACGACGCAGCACGCCCAACAGGTTGATCGGATCGAGGGTTTCCGGGACGATAATCGCCGGAGACGCCGAAGCAATCGCCGCCACATCAACGCCCTCTTCCAGCGCCACCAGCAGTTCTTTAGCACGTACAATACCGATGATTTCATCCAGTTCACCGCGACATACCGGGAACAGACTGTGCGGTGAAGAGAGCAGTTGCTCGCGGATTTCATCGACCCCGAGATTAGCGTCAACCCAGCTTATTTCACCGCGCGGCGTCATGATCCCGCGCAGAGAACGCGACGCCAGCGTCAGTACGCCGTTAATCATGTAACGTTCTTCTTCGGCAAATGCACCTTCCGGGATCGGCATCGGCATCGGGTTATCGGCATCGTGCTGAACATTGGCCTGACGTTTCCCGCCCATCAAACGCAGGATGGCATCGGCAGTACGCGCTCGCAGCGGCAAAGTCGACTGGTGGCGAATAAAGTTGCGACGCGCAATCTGGTTAAACACTTCGATGATGATCGAGAAGCCAATCGCGGCATACAGGTAACCTTTCGGAATGTGGAAACCGAAACCTTCTGCCACCAGACTCAGACCAATCATTAACAGGAAGCTCAGACAGAGCACCACCACCGTGGGGTGCTGGTTAACGAATCGCGTCAGCGGTTTGGATGCCAGCAACATAACCGCCATCGCAATCACTACCGCCGCCATCATCACCGGCAGATGGTTAACCATCCCTACTGCAGTAATTACCGCATCCAACGAGAAGACGGCGTCAAGGATGACAATCTGTGTGACGACCACCCAGAAACTGGCGTAGCCTTTACCGTGGCCGGAATCATGATCGCGGTTTTCCAGCCGTTCATGCAGTTCGGTTGTTGCTTTGAACAGCAAGAATATCCCCCCGAACAACATAATCAGGTCGCGTCCGGAGAAGGAGAAATCCATGACGGTAAATAGCGGTTTGGTCAGCGTGACCATCCATGAAATCAGCGACAGCAGCCCCAGACGCATAATCAGCGCCAGTGATAACCCCAGCAAACGCGCTTTATCGCGTTGTTTTGGCGGCAGTTTGTCAGCAAGAATGGCGATGAAGACCAGGTTATCGATACCCAGCACAATTTCGAGAACAACAAGCGTGAGTAGCCCCGCCCAAATTGAGGGGTCCATTAAGAATTCCATGACAAGCTCCTGCTTAAGGAATAGCTATTCGACGCCAGAAATAATGCAGGCGTAACGACAAAATGCAAACGAAAGGTGCGGCATAGAGTGCCAGAAAGGCAGGCGTTAAAAGGCCTGATGCTGAAATGACGTCGGTGACGATCCATACTGCGGGCTACTGCCCTATACTCCATGGTTGTTAAACGGGAGTTAAACATATCAGAGACGCCTCTGATTTGGCAAAGATTTACCTTCCTTTGCAAACGAATGTGACAAGGATATTTTACCTTTCGAAATTTCTGCTAATCGAAAGTTAAATTACGGATCTTCATCACATAAAATAATTTTTTCGATATCTAAAATAAATCGCGAAACGCAGGGGTTTTTGGTTGTAGCCCTTATCTGAATCGATTCGATTGTGGACGACGATTCAAAAATACATCTGGCACGTTGAGGTGTTAACGATAATAAAGGAGGTAGCAAGTGACCATTGCTATTGTTATAGGCACACATGGTTGGGCTGCAGAGCAGTTGCTTAAAACGGCAGAAATGCTGTTAGGCGAGCAGGAAAACGTCGGCTGGATCGATTTCGTTCCAGGTGAAAATGCCGAAACGCTGATTGAAAAGTACAACGCTCAGTTGGCAAAACTCGACACCACTAAAGGCGTGCTGTTTCTCGTTGATACATGGGGAGGCAGCCCGTTCAATGCTGCCAGCCGCATTGTCGTCGACAAAGAGCATTATGAAGTCATTGCAGGCGTTAACATTCCAATGCTCGTGGAAACGTTAATGGCTCGTGATGATGACCCAAGCTTTGATGAACTGGTTGCGCTGGCAGTAGAAACAGGCCGTGAAGGCGTGAAAGCACTGAAAGCCAAACCGGTTGAAAAAGCCGCGCCAGCACCCGCTGCCGCAGCACCAAAAGCGGCTCCAACTCCGGCAAAACCAATGGGGCCAAACGACTACATGGTTATTGGCCTTGCGCGTATCGACGACCGTCTGATTCACGGTCAGGTCGCCACCCGCTGGACCAAAGAAACCAATGTCTCCCGTATTATTGTTGTTAGTGATGAAGTGGCTGCGGATACCGTTCGTAAGACACTGCTCACCCAGGTTGCACCTCCGGGCGTAACAGCACACGTAGTTGATGTTGCCAAAATGATTCGCGTCTACAACAACCCGAAATATGCTGGCGAACGCGTAATGCTGTTATTTACCAACCCAACAGATGTAGAGCGTCTCGTTGAAGGCGGCGTGAAAATCACCTCTGTTAACGTCGGTGGTATGGCATTCCGTCAGGGTAAAACCCAGGTGAATAACGCGGTTTCGGTTGATGAAAAAGATATCGAGGCGTTCAAGAAACTGAATGCGCGCGGTATTGAGCTGGAAGTCCGTAAGGTTTCCACCGATCCGAAACTGAAAATGATGGATCTGATCAGCAAAATCGATAAGTAACGTATTGTGTTGATTATCACTCAGTTTTCACACTTAAGTCTTACGTAAACAGGAGAAGTACAATGGAGATTACCACTCTTCAAATTGTGCTGGTATTTATCGTAGCCTGTATCGCAGGTATGGGATCAATCCTCGATGAATTTCAGTTTCACCGTCCGCTAATCGCGTGTACCCTGGTGGGTATCGTTCTTGGGGATATGAAAACCGGTATTATTATCGGTGGTACGCTGGAAATGATCGCGCTGGGCTGGATGAACATCGGTGCTGCAGTTGCGCCTGACGCCGCTCTGGCTTCTATCATTTCTACCATTCTGGTTATCGCAGGTCATCAGAGCATTGGTGCAGGTATCGCACTGGCAATCCCTCTGGCCGCTGCGGGCCAGGTACTGACCATCATCGTTCGTACTATTACCGTTGCTTTCCAGCACGCTGCGGATAAGGCTGCTGATAACGGCAACCTGACAGCGATTTCCTGGATCCACGTTTCTTCTCTGTTCCTGCAAGCAATGCGTGTGGCTATTCCGGCCGTCATCGTTGCGCTGTCTGTTGGTACCAGCGAAGTACAGAACATGCTGAATGCGATTCCGGAAGTGGTGACCAATGGTCTGAATATCGCCGGTGGCATGATCGTGGTGGTTGGTTATGCGATGGTTATCAACATGATGCGTGCTGGCTACCTGATGCCGTTCTTCTACCTCGGCTTCGTAACCGCAGCATTCACCAACTTTAACCTGGTTGCTCTGGGTGTGATTGGTACTGTTATGGCAGTGCTCTACATCCAACTTAGCCCGAAATACAACCGCGTAGCCGGTGCGCCTGCTCAGGCAGCTGGTAACAACGATCTCGATAACGAACTGGACTAACAGGTGAGCGAAATGGTTGATACAACTCAAACTACCACCGAGAAAAAACTCACTCAAAGTGATATTCGTGGCGTCTTCCTGCGTTCTAACCTCTTCCAGGGTTCATGGAACTTCGAACGTATGCAGGCACTGGGTTTCTGCTTCTCTATGGTACCGGCAATTCGTCGCCTCTACCCTGAGAATAACGAAGCTCGTAAACAAGCTATTCGCCGTCACCTGGAGTTCTTTAACACCCAGCCGTTCGTGGCTGCGCCGATTCTCGGCGTAACCCTGGCGCTGGAAGAACAGCGTGCTAATGGCGCAGAGATCGACGACGGTGCTATCAACGGTATCAAAGTCGGTTTGATGGGGCCACTGGCTGGTGTAGGCGACCCGATCTTCTGGGGAACCGTACGTCCGGTATTTGCAGCACTGGGTGCCGGTATCGCGATGAGCGGCAGCCTGTTAGGTCCGCTGCTGTTCTTCATCCTGTTTAACCTGGTGCGTCTGGCAACCCGTTACTACGGCGTAGCGTATGGTTACTCCAAAGGTATCGATATCGTTAAAGATATGGGTGGTGGCTTCCTGCAAAAACTGACGGAAGGGGCGTCTATCCTCGGCCTGTTTGTCATGGGGGCATTGGTTAACAAGTGGACACATGTCAACATCCCGCTGGTTGTCTCTCGCATTACTGACCAGACGGGCAAAGAACACGTTACTACTGTCCAGACTATTCTGGACCAGTTAATGCCAGGCCTGGTACCACTGCTGCTGACCTTTGCTTGTATGTGGCTACTGCGCAAAAAAGTTAACCCGCTGTGGATCATCGTTGGCTTCTTCGTCATCGGTATCGCTGGTTACGCTTGCGGCCTGCTGGGACTGTAAGACTGTTGTACACTACCGGGGCCTTTTGGCCCCGTTTTTTTAT
>ERZ772901.433-NODE-433-length-40998-cov-150.040129_pt1 | contig 40998 bp, 34 predicted proteins | sample MGYA00512123_ERZ772901 | MGnify/ENA primary metagenome ERZ772901 (study PRJEB29015, sample SAMEA2737711) | human gut metagenome | biome: human gut; feature: human-associated habitat; material: faeces | place: China | collected 2012 ...
CAAGTATCGTTTGTATCCAAGAATCCCCTGCCTTTAGGCATGGGGAGTATGTCAATTGGCTTAATGCTGTCCAGATATTATTTTGCAGCATACCATTTGCTTGAGTTGACCATGTGGAGAAATTTTCAGCATACATAGCATAAGTTTCTTTTAATTCATTGATGATTTCTGTGTCTTCAAAAAATAAGATAGTGCCAACACCAGCTTTGAATTTATTGATTTTATTTTGAGCTACAGCGAAAGTTTCTTCTTTTTTAGCTAATTTTTCTTTTAAAATATCTGTAGTAATTTGCCAAATCTGTTGATGTTTTTCACCAAAGGCGATGATAACATTTGTTGTAGGATAGTTAAAAGCAGATGGGCTATATTTTAGGCAATCAGAGATGATAGAAGTTATTTCTTCATTAGATAAATTAACATTAGTGCCTAAATTATAGATACTGCGACGATTTTTTAAGGCTTGTAAAAATTCCATGATAAATACCTCGATTATATATCTTTAGATAAAAATAGACGCAGTTATTACTGCGTCTAAAGATTATTTTATTCTTCGTCCATTTCGTAGTTGGAATAAACGTTTTGAACATCATCATGTTCTTCAAGCATATCGATAAGAGTTTGCATTTTTTCAGCGTCTTTGCCTTCAACTTTAACAGTAGTATCAGGAATCATAGTGATTTCGGATTCAACTGTTTCAATGTTGTTTTCTTCTAATGCTTGAGAGATTGCATCGAAATCTTCAGGAGCAGCAGTGATTTCAAAAGAATCATCTTCTGCTTTGAAGTCTTCAGCACCAGCATCAAGAGCAATCATCATAAGGCTTTCTTCATCATCGAAAGCTTCTTTGTCTACAACAAAGATTGCTTTTTTGTGGAACATCCAGCCTACGCAACCAGTTTCGCCGAGGTTTCCGCCGTATTTGGAGAATAAATGACGAATATCAGCAGCTGTACGATTGCGGTTATCTGTCATAACTTCGAGCATAACAGCAGAACCTGCTGGACCGTAACCTTCATAAATTAATTCTTCGTAATTGCTACCATCAGAAGCACCTAAGCCTTTTTGAATAGCACGATTGATATTATCTTTAGGAATATTGTTAGATTTAGCTTTGCTTAAAGCTAATTTAAGACGCATATTACCAGTAGGGTCAGCACCACCCATACGAACAGCAATAGTGATTTCACGACCAATTTTTGTAGTCATTTTTGCACGAATGGCATCATTTGCACCTTTTTTTCGTTTAATATTGGCCCATTTAGAATGTCCTGACATCTTTTAAACGCACTCCTTAATAAATTAAACTATAAATTATCTAATATGTACTAGATAAGTAAAGAAAATTTTAAGATTTAGATAAAACTTTGTAAGAAAATATCTTTTTAGAGTATACCATAAAAAAACGAGTATTTGCAAATCATTTAAAAGGTTCATTTCTTTATTGATTGAGAAATAAATTAAATATAGTAATTATAGTCTACTAATAAAGATAAAAAGCTAGAATATATCAATATTATTATGGAATATATTCTAGCTTTTATTTATAATTTTATGATTTTTATGCTTTGATTAGACGATAGAATTTCTTTTTACCTTTGCGAACGATCATGTCGCCATTTGCAAGGTCTTCTGCTGTTAATACTTTTTCTACATCAGTCCATTTGTCATCGCCAATAGATACACCGTTTTGAGCGATTAAACGACGACCAGCACCTTTGGATTCAAATACTTTGTTATCTACTAAGATATCAAGTAATTTTTTGCCAAAGTCTGCTTCTGTGATAGTGATAGTTGGAGCATTGTCCATATTACCTTTACCACTGAAAAGTGCTTGAGCAGCTTCTTGAGCTTTTTTAGCTTCTTCTTCGCCATGAACGAGTTTTGTAACTTCATAAGCGAGAACTTGTTTTGCTTCGTTGATTTTTTGGTCTTTGTAGCTACCGAGGCGACGAACTTCGTCCATTGGTAAGAATGTGAGAAGAGCAAGACATTTTTCTACATCGCTGTCAGCAACATTTCTCCAGTATTGATAGAAGTCGTATGGAGAAGTTTTTTCAGGGTCGAGCCAAAGAGCGCCTTTTGCTGTTTTACCCATTTTTTTACCTTCACTGTTAGTGAGAAGGTTGAATGTCATACCATAAGAAGGTTTTGCTTCTTTACGACGAATGAGTTCAACACCAGCAATGATGTTAGACCATTGGTCATCGCCACCTAATTCAAGTACGCAACCATAACGGCGATTTAATTCCATGAAGTCATAAGCCTGCATGATCATGTAGTTGAATTCAAGGAATGTTAAACCACGTTCTAAACGTTGTTTATAACATTCAGCAGTAAGCATGCGATTAACAGAGAAATGTGGACCAACATCGCGAAGTAATTCAATGTAATTTAATTTGCGAAGCCAATCACCATTGTTGATCATTAAAGCTTTACCATCAGAGAAATCAATAAAGCGTTCCATTTGTTTTTTGAAGCAATTGCAATTATGTTCAATATCTTCATCAGTTAACATTTTACGCATATCTGTACGACCAGAAGGGTCACCTACAGTACCAGTACCGCCACCAACTAAGCAGATAGGGCGATGACCTGCTTTTTGCATATGAGACATAGCCATTAAAGCTAAGAAATGACCAACATGAAGGCTGTCTGCTGTTGGGTCAAATCCCATATAAAATGTAACTTGCTCAGTTTCTAAAGCTTTTTTTAATTCTTCTTCGTGTGTTACTTGAGCTAAGTAACCACGTTCTTTAAGTGTATCAAATACGCTCACAAAAAGTCCTCCTAAATTTTGTATGATTATCTATTAATTTAACCCTTTGCCTTGTTGAATACTTGGTTCAGGTAAATTTTGCCTTGGAGCTGGAAGAGATGGTTGCTCGATATTTTCTTCAATTGGTTCATTTTCATCAATTGGCTGTTGAGCATCATTTGGGTTTGATTGTTCATTATGAACAGGTTTTTGTTTATCAGGTGCTTCTTTTGATGGTTTTTCTTTTTCATGAGCAACATCTTTGGCTGTAGTTTTAGCATTGCTTTCTACATTTTGAACTGGATTATCAATGGAAGTGTCTGAACCATCAAAGTTTTTAGCAGGTATAGATGCAAGTGCTGTTTTCATGAAGTTTTGCCAAATTTTCGCAGGTGTAGTACCACCAGTAATACCAGGCATAACATCATTATCATCACAGCCCATCCATACTACTGTTACTAAATCAGGTGTATAACCTGCAAACCAAGCATCTTGGTAATTATCGGTAGTTCCTGTTTTACCAGCAGCAGGTCTGTTGATATTAGCAGCTTTACCTGTGCCCTTAGTGATAACATCTTCAAGCATATCTGTTAATAAAGTAGCAGTGCGTTCAGATAAAACTTGTTTAGTTTCTGGTGTATGTTCATAAATAGTTTTGCCTTTGCGGTCAACGACTTTAACTATAGCAGTTGGTTTTGTATAAACGCCATGATTTGCAAAAGCACTATAAGCACCAGCCATATCAAGAACTGTTACCCCATTTGTGAGACCACCGATAGAAGCAGCTAAGTTTTTATCATTTGCATCTTTAGAATTTAATTCTAATGTGGATATACCTAAATTTTGAGCTGTTAATAAAACTTTATCGATAGATAATTTTTCTGCTAAACGAATAGTAGGTATATTTAAAGAATTAATAGCTGTTTGACGCATGGAGACTGTACCTCTAAATGTACGGTCATAGTTTTGAGGTTGCCAATCACCTAATTTGAAAGGTTTATCCTCAATAGTAGTATCTGGTGTCATTTTATTTTCTAAAGCAGTAGCAAAAGTAAATGGTTTAAATGCTGAACCAGGTTGACGTACAGCAAGTACAGCACGATTGAATTGGTCAGTGCCACGACCACCAACCATAGCTTTGATATATCCTGTTTTAGGATCGATAGCTACGAGTGCGCCTTGTGGTTGAGTAAGACCATTAGCATCATTGTAATAAGTTGGTAATAAACTGTTTACAGATTGTTCAGCAGCTTTTTGCATGTTCATGTCAATGGAAACATAAATTTTTAAGCCTTCTTTATATACTGCATCAGCACCGAATTTATCAATCATTTCTTGAGTTACATAATCAATAAAATATGAAGCAGTATTATCATTTTCTTGTTCTTTAGGATTTACAAGTCGTAAACTTTCAGCTTTTGTTTTAGCTGCTGTAGTAGAATCAATATAGCCATATTTTACCATTTGGTCTAAAACTTCTGCTTTACGTTCATTAGCAGCACCTAAATTATTAAGTGGTGAATAATAATTTGGACTACGAGGTATACCAGCGAGCATTGCACATTCTGACAAATCCAATTGACTTACATCTTTGCCAAAATATGTCTGTGCAGCAGCTTGAACACCATAAGCACCTCTACCAAAATAAATTTGGTTGAGGTACATTTCTAAAATTTCTTCTTTAGTATATTGTCTTTCTAAGCGAAGAGCAATGAAAAATTCTTGAATTTTTCGTTTGAATGTACGGTCCTGTGATAAAAAGGCATTTTTGGCTAATTGTTGAGTGATAGTACTACCACCTTCAGCCACTTCACCGCTTGTTAAATTAGAATAAATCGCACGGAAAATACCTCTAGGGTCAATACCGTTATGTTCATAAAAGCGATTATCTTCGACAGCGATAAAGGCATTTTGCAGATTAGCAGGGATTTTATCTAAAGTCACTAATGTACGATTTTCCGTAGCGTGAATATTAGTGATTAGATTGCCATTCATATCGAGAATTTGAGAAGAAGCAGGTGGGTGAATATCAGATACATCTTTATCACCATCAAGGCCAATAGCAACTAATCCACAACCAACGCCTAAAAATACAACTATAAATAGCGTTAAAAGCGCTAAGAAAAATTTTTTGAAGCCAAAAGATTTTTTCTTATTTTTTTTATCAGTTGTATGATTAGAGGTTGATTTTTTTTCGTAAAAAGGCTGTTTATCCATAGAATACACCTCAAATATTTATAATACTATGTTTAGTTTTGGTAAAAATATAGTAATTATTTGCGTTATTTTAATTTTACAGCGGTTACCCCACTACCGCCTTCGTCCATATCACCAAGAGTATAGCTTAAAACATTGCGATGATTTTTGAGATATTCTTGAATACCTTTGCGCAGAGCTCCTGTACCTTTACCATGAATGATTAATACTCTTGATAAACCAGAAATTACAGCATCATCAAGATATTTGCTAACAACTTCGATAGCTTCATCAACCATTAAGCCTCTGATATCTACTTCTGTACTAATTTGGCTGACTTTAGCTAGCATATTGAAGCCACCAGCTTTTTTAGATGGTGCAGTTTCTTTTACTTTAACAGCATGAGAAACGAAAGAGCAATCTTTAGCTTTAACATTCATTTTTAAACTGCCCAATTGAACAGTTAATTCTTTACCACTGATATCAGTGATAGTTCCTTTTTGGCGAAGTTTATTTACATATACGATATCACCAACAGCAATAGTTTTGATATCGACAGCTTCACCTGGTTTATTTGGATCATCATTTTGTTGACTTACTTTATCCAAACGACCACGTAATTTATGACGAGCAGCATCTATTGTTTCCTGACGTTTTTTCATTCCTTGGTCGTTGAATTGAGCTTTCAATTCCTTGATGATTTCTTCAGATTCGCGACGAGTACGACGAAGTAAACTAGCACATTGTTCTTTAGTTTTACGAAGTGTTTGCTCTTTTTTCTTGGCCATTTCTTGCTTCATATCAGCAAGTTGTTTTTCTAATTTTTCAATGCGTTGCTGACGTTCAGCAATATCAGCATTTTTTTGTTCATACATCAATTTTTCATTTTCTAGTGTGTTTAATACATTTTCAAATTGAGCATGGTCTGCTTTGATGAGTTGTTGAGCACGTAAAATCAAAGTATCTGATAAACCTAATCTTTTACTTATCGCAAAAGCATTACTAGCCCCTGGTGTACCTATCAATAAACGATAAGTAGGGCGAAGGGATTTGATGTCAAATTCCACACAAGCATTTTCAATGCCTTCTTTAGAATAAGCAAAAGTTTTTAACTCGTTATAGTGAGTAGTAGCTACAGTGCAAGCGCCAATTTCCATCAATCTTTCTAAAATTGACATGGCAAGGGCAGCACCTTCTTCTGGGTCAGTACCAGAACCAACTTCATCTAATAAGAGTAAGTCATCATGTTCAATATTATTCAAGATATTTACGATATTGCGCATATGAGCGGAAAATGTACTGAGGCTCTGTTCAATGCTTTGCTCATCACCGATATCAGCATAGACATTTTGGAAAATGGAAATTTTGGAACCAGATTGAACAGGGATAAAAAGACCAGATTGAGTCATTAAGACTAATAAGCCTAAAGTCTTCATACTTACTGTTTTACCGCCTGTGTTTGGCCCTGTAATCAATAAAGTGCGATATCCTTCACCAAGTCTGATATCAATAGGAACGACGTTATCTTTATTGAGTAATGGGTGGCGAGCTTTAGCTAAATTGACAATACCTTCATCATTGATTTCTGGCATAGTAGCGTGCATTTTACGAGCTAATTTTGCTTTAGCAAAAGCAAAATCCAATTGAGCCATGATTTCGCAGTTGTGAAGTAAGCTATCAGCATTTCTAGCAATTTTTTCAGAAATTACTTTTAAGATACGTTCAATTTCACGTTTTTCATCAATAACTAATTGTTTAATATCATTGTTTAAGTCAACAATGGACATAGGTTCAATAAACAAAGTAGAACCACTAGAGGATTGGTCATGTACGACACCTGGGAATTGTTGACGATATTCTTGTTTGATAGGAATAACATAGCGTTCATCACGGATAGTAACGATATTATCCTGAAAATATTTTTGATAATCAGGATTTTTTAAGATACCGTCAAGATTTGTTTTGATGCGACGCTGAGAAGATTTGATTTCACGGCGAATACGCATAAGTTCAACACTAGCACTATCACGCATAGAACCATGTTCATCAACAATATTATCTATTTCGCGTTCTAGTTGCCCCAAAATTTCAATAGATTTAGCCCATTCTTTAAATTGAGGGCTATCTATTTCTAATTCTTTGAAGAATTTTTTGAGATTACGCATTGCGTACATGGTATTTAAAATATCGAGTAATGAATTTATTTCAATTACTAGACCTAAAGATGTTTTCTTTAATAATGAACGAATATCATGAATACCGCCAAAAGGTGGTTCAGAGCTAATTAAAATGTTACTAGCTTCTTGTGTATGTGAAAGGTTTTCAATTACTTCGTCAATATCGCTACTTGGTAATAGTTTTTCAGTAAGTTCTTTTCCCATACTAGAAGTAGCCATATTTTGTAGCATAGTGATAATTTTGGCATATTCTAAAGTTTTAAATACGGATTGATTCATTTGTTAAAAAGATACCTTCCTTAAATTATTCTACTCCACGGAAGTAATGACCACGAGTAATGTTTTGTTCATATTTAGTGATATTTTCAGGCATTAAAGCAAGATGATTTTTGCCTTCAAGGATAATTTCTTTATAGAGTTTAGTGAATTTAGCTAATTTTTCTTTGGACATATATCTGCCATCTAAGCGAATGCGGTCAATATGAAGATTAGTAAATTCTGGAATATGAGCTAGCATATTTAACTCTTTAGCATTTAATAAATGCATATGACAATATTGGTCTGTTACGATAGGGAATTTTTCATTTTTGCGGTCGCAAAGCCAATAATTATTTTTTTCGCAAGGTTTTGTACAAGTACCTTTATCTAAATTGCCTAAGAAACTACCAAGCACACAATATTCAGATACCATAAGTTCCATATTGCCATGAACGATACATTCAAGAGGTAATGTAGAAGCTGCATTTAATGTTTTTATCTGTTTAAAGTTTAATTCAGGGGAAACAGTAGCTCCCTTAATGTCATAATTATTTAGGAAAGTTAAAGTTACATCATTATAGACATTGAAGGAGAAATCTGCCCAGATAGTGATATCTGTAAATTGTTTGATTAAGTACATTTGCGCTAAAGTATGTGCATAAATCATATCTGGAGCGATATCTTTTATTTTTGTAAGCCAATTTGTAAAGGCTGTTTGTTCATTATCGCGCATGATACGAGGTGTAGCAAAAGCAATTTTAATATTAGCTTCACGGCAAAGCCTTGTAGCTTCAGCGTACATTTCAGCAGTGATAAATTGATGATTATAAGATTCGCCACCGAATAAAACAATATCTGCTTGATTATCAATAGCTGTCTGTACTTTAGCAATAGTATCAACAGCGACTACGAGTTGAGGTCTATTTGTCTGATTGAATGATTTGGAAGCTAAATCCTGTTGCCAAATAGTATTATCAATTTTATCAATCTGTGGACGATGATAAGCTTCAAGGCGCATGGACATTAATTTTTCAATTAATAAGCGACGAGTATCATTCATGACGCTCATAGGCACAATGACATTTTCATCAATAGTGCAAGATAAATTTTCTAATTGATAAATAGTATTGCCTAAACGTTCCATCTGTTTTTGTACTGTTGATTTATCCATAGCGCGTTTTAAAGCTGTTTCCACAATGAAATCGCTAGTTATTTGAGCGCTATAACCATCTTCATCAGTAGCTTTTAACATAAAAGGCTCATTGAGTTTAGCGATAGCTTCGATATTTAAATTTATTTTGCGTATTGGTGAAGCACTAGTATAATAACTGCGAGCTTTTTGCATGAGATTAGCATCAAAAACTTTAAATATACGGTCATGTGGGTGTACGCGATTTGGTACAGGAATGATGACTTCCATGCCAGCATTAGCAGAAGTTATTTCTTTATTTTTATAGATGATTTTAGATACATTAGTACTTACACGACCGCCGACTTTTACCCAGAAATCAATAGTATCACCGATATTTACATCATCAGTGAGTTTCATGATAGCTTGACGTTTATTATCATCATAGCGAATTACTCTACCTACGAGGCGACCACGATTGTTTGGTCGTTTATCGCTCATCATGAATTTACCTTGTTTTTTCTCTAAATAAGCAGTAGTGAAATCACGATTGAATATTTGAGAAAGATTTTTTTGAATATCTTCTTGAACTTCTGTATGGCTATAATAAGAGTTGATTTTTTGGCGGTAAGCGTCAACAACGACAGCTACATATTCTGGTTTTTTCATGCGTCCTTCAAGTTTTAAAGAAACGACACCAGCTTCGATAAATTCAGGAATTAATTCAAGTGTATTCATGTCGCGAGGACTCAATAAATATTGTCCAGCATCTTTTAAAACATTGTTATTATTTTTATCAACTAAAGTATAAGGTAGACGACATGGTTGAGCACAGCGACCACGGTTACCACTTCTGCCACCAATCATACTACTCATTAAGCATTGACCGGAATAGCATACACATAAGGCACCATGAGCGAAAACTTCAATTTCTACGTCGCTATTACGGCAGATATGAATAATATCTTTTAATGTTACTTCACGAGATAAAACGACACGTGAAAAACCAAGTTCTTGAAGAGCAAGAACACCAGCTAAATTATTCACTGTCATTTGTGTACTAGCGTGTAATGGTAAATCAGGAGCTACAAGTTGAGCCAAACGTGCAGCACCTAAATCTTGAACGAGTACAGCATCAGCACCTATTTCATAAAGAAAACGAAAATAATCTGCAAGTGCAGGTATTTCAGAATTGTCTACTAAAGTATTTACAGTTACATGGATTTTTACATTGCGTAAATGAGCAAATTCAATGGCTTCTTTTAAGCCTTGTTCATCAAAATTATTGGCATAAGCTCTTGCACCGAACATTTTGCCTGAAAGATAAATAGCATCAGCACCACTTTCTACAGCGGCTTTTAATGCTTCCATACTTCCAGCAGGGGCTAATAATTCTATCAAAATATTTTCCTCCAGTTATTTTCTTAGCTTATTATAATACACAGAGTATAAAAAATAAATGGTAGTGCCATTAAAATGCCTACCATTAGTGTATGTCTTCATGTTATTTTTTAGCTTATTTATGTTTATTAGAGCGATTTTCATCAAGAATATCCCAAAATTCATTATAATCTTTTTTCAAGCGAATTAATTGTTCAGCTATCTGAAGTGCTGTCAATACTGCTACTCTATCTGGTGGCAAATATTGGTTTTGTTTAGTCATAAGACGAATATTTTCATCTACTATTTTAGCAGCTTCTTGAATGTCATTGATATCACTATCTTTAGAATAGCGGAGAGGATATTTTACTCCCAAAATTTCTACAGTTACTTTGTTATTCATAAAATCACCTTAATATTTTAAAATAAGCCATGATATATTCAGTATATCAATATTATATACTAATACTATTTTTATAGCAAAGTATTTTACAAGATATTCATTTGACACTAATTTATATATTTTTTAAAATGTAATAAATATCTATGGAGAAGTAAAAAATGAAATTTAAATCATATATAAAACAAAAATGGTTATTATCAATTATAGCAGTAACTTTAATGATTGTTTATTACTTGAATTTTATTCAACTACCTCCTGCTGTATCTGTGGAATTGCAACAAAATTATAAATATAAATTGATTTTGATACCGTTAGATACAAGACCACCATGTCAAAAGATGGTGGTAGATGCAGGAAAGATGGCAGGCGTACAGATTATAACACCGCCGTCAGAGATAATGGATTATTATACTAAAGAAGGCGATACAAAAAAAATACAAAAATGGTTGATGGATAATATTGATAAATCAGATGGGGTAATTGTGTCTATTGACCAATTATTGCATGGAGGTTTATTAGCTTCACGTGAGTCAGGGACGAAACAAGATGAGTCGCAAATTTTATTAAATTTTATGCGTGATTTGAAAACAAAAGCGAAAGATAAACCAATTTATGCTTTTAATGTTTTGCCAAGGATAACACCACCGCCAACTTTAGAAAGTGATAGTAAAAAAATGATAAAAATATCTCGTCTTATTGATGAGATAAGTATTTTTGAAAATGAAGATGATATAAAATTATTGGCAGATTTAAAAGAAGATATAAAACAAGAAGACTTAGATATTTATTTAGATTTATTTAGACGCAATACAGCTTTAAATAAAGAATTAATAAATCTAGCTAAAAAAGGCATCATAACAAAATTAGTGATTGGTCAAGATGATGGTGAAGATTTTGGCATACCAAATATGGAGAAGAAAAGTCTTATAAATTATGTGCATTCTTTAGGTATTAGTAATGATGTTGTGATGATAACTAAAGGCGCAGATGAGGTGGCTTTATCACTATTAGCTAATTTTGTGCAGACAAAGACAAATTATCAACCTAAAGTATATGTAGAGTATAATGATGAGAAAGCTATGCGTACAGTTATGCCGTTTATGGCAGGCTCAGTAGGCTCTACAGTAGAAGAAAAATTAGTGATGGCAAATGCTAAAAAAGTAAATTCACCACAAGAAGCTGGCTTGATTTTATATGTTTTTATTGGTAATGATGAAAATATGTCTACACAGAGACAATCTGCATTAAAGATAAAAAAATATTTAGAGCAAGGTAAAAAAGTCGCTTTAGTTGATTTAAGTAAGCATTTTTCAGCAAACGAAGTATTATTTCCTACATTATTAAAAGAAGATGTGCCGATTAATGAATTAACTTCTTATGCTGGTTGGAATACAGCTAGTAATTCCATTGGTACGGCACTGGCGAATGCTGTTATTTATAAGGCGATAAGACCAACATTTAATACAACAAATGATATGCTTGCTGTAGAGTATAATCGTTTAAATATAAATTATGAGAGATTTCTAGAAGATTATTATTATCTAAAAGAAGTGATTGATGTAATGAATATTACCTTGAAAAATCATGGTTATGAAAATGTAAATGATTTGGATATGGAACATAATTATATTTGGATGAATAAATTACTACAATCTGATATGCAAAAGAGAGCAAATCAATTAAATAATAGTGAAGTTTTTAAAATGCCTTTTAAAGTGCAAACACCAGAGGGAGTATTTGACTTGACTATTCGCAATTTGCAGGTTGATGTATTTTTCCCATGGCCAAGAACTTTTGAAGTATATTTAGATGTAAGATTAAATTTATATAGATTAAATAATTAAATATACGAATTTAAGGAGTGAATTTTTTGGTAGAAACATTGATTATGGTATTAGGTGTAATAGCAGGATTTAGCCTGTTAAAAGTGAAAGAACATAGGCGAATAGCTGTGGTAAATTTAAATAATAAGGTACAGTTAATAGCAGTAGCTTTAATTATTTTTATCATGGGAATAAATTTAGGTAGTATGGAAGATTTTGCACATAAGATGCTGACCATGGGATTACAAAGTTTAGTATTTGCTATAATTCCTACAGTATTTTCAGTAATTATAGTATACATTTTTAGCAAATTATTTATTGTAAAAAATTAAATAGTAAAAGAAGGTTTGTAGATGGTTTATATTGCATTATGTGCATTAATTTTAGGAATTATTTTTGGTCAATTTGTACTTGATAGTACGTGGCATGATTTATGTAGTGAATTAGCAGATTATGTCTTATATTTATTGATGTTTTCTGTAGGTATAAGCGTGGGTATGAATGAATCAATAATTGAGAAGATAAAAAATTATAATTTGACAATATTATTGATTCCTATAGGTGTAATTATTGGGTCTGTTTTTGGCGGATTTATTTGCAGTTATATTTTTGATATGAATTTGGTGTATAGTTTATCTATTGGTGCATCTATGGGCTGGTATAGTTTATCAGGGGTAATGCTTGAATCACTAGCAAATGCACAGATAGGCACAATAGCCTTTTTGAGTAGCTTGATGAGAGAATTTATCGCTTTTATGATGATTCCAGTTTTAATAAAATATTTAAATACATATGCAGCTATAGCAGCGGCAGGAGCTACAAGTGAAGACACTACTTTGCCAATGCTTATAAAATACAGTAGTGAAGAATTTATTATTATATCTGTAATTAATGGTGTATTATGTTCAGTAGCCGTACCAATTTTAATAAACTTTTTCTTTTCCACATTATAAAATTAATAAAAAAAGCTGTAACATTGAGAAATTCTCTTTGTTACAGCTTTTATTTTTTTGTACAACACTTGTTAAAGTTAAATAGGGAGTGCAAGCCCCCTACCTAAAAAGTAAAAAATTCAAATACAACACTTGTTAAAGTTAAATTTGGATCTGCTTCTTGATTGAAAGTTACAGCACGCAATTCAAATAAAACACTTGTTAAAGTTAAATTTTCTTTATCAGTCATGGCTCTGTTATGTTTAGCATATTCAAATACAACTCTTGTTAAAGTTAAATGTGAACCTAAACTAGATACATTATGTAAAATAGCATTCAAATACAACTCTTGTTAAAGTTAAATGCTGCTTCTACTATATAAATCTTATCTACAACATCATTCAAATACAACTCTTGTTAAAGTTAAATAAACAAAATAAAAGAAATTAATAAACTCGATATTATATTCAAATACAACTCTTGTTAAAGTTAAATGTAAAAAAAGCAGAAGAGCATCTATATTTTAGTTATCGATTCAAATACAACTCTTGTTAAAGTTAAATTTATATGGAACAGATAGTGCAGTGAAAAATGGAAGATTCAAATACAACTCTTGTTAAAGTTAAATATTTTTAGAAGCTATGGGTACGATAGCCTATAAAATATTCAAATACAACTCTTGTTAAAGTTAAATTAGATTTTAAAAATAAAACTATATTTATTCATTCAAATTCAAATACAACTCTTGTTAAAGTTAAATGAATTATCCCAAGAATCACCCATACGAAGTTCATAAATTCAAATACAACTCTTGTTAAAGTTAAATTCATATATGCCCTTTATTTGTTTTCTTGCTAGGTTTATTCAAATACAACTCTTGTTAAAGTTAAATATCAAAATAATCAAGTCCGTTATCTGTTCATCACGCATTCAAATACAACTCTTGTTAAAGTTAAATATAAATTTTTCTCCGCACATTGGGCAAACACGCTCAAAATTCAAATACAACTCTTGTTAAAGTTAAATGTTATAATCAACTTTTTACCTGTAGGAAATAATTCCATTCAAATACAACTCTTGTTAAAGTTAAATTACCATAAGTAGCTTTCATTTCGGATTGTATGCCTTATTCAAATACAACTCTTGTTAAAGTTAAATATCTAATCCAGCTAAAGGTTGGAAACAAGTACATGAATTCAAATACAACTCTTGTTAAAGTTAAATATTGCCAAATGACAATGCCATTAACCACTAAAATACTATTCAAATACAACTCTTGTTAAAGTTAAATGAATACGTAAATTATGACTCATTCTATTCCATGCCATTCAAATACAACTCTTGTTAAAGTTAAATCTAATGGTGGCGTTCCTGTACGTATTCGTGCTATTGGATTCAAATACAACTCTTGTTAAAGTTAAATTTATATAAATAAAATAGGAACTAGATTACAAATAAAATTCAAATACAACTCTTGTTAAAGTTAAATTGAAAAAGTAAACTTTAGTACCTCATTCTCTAATATTCAAATACAACTCTTGTTAAAGTTAAATGCCAATTTATCAAGTAGACTTACTTTTGTTTCCGATTCAAATACAACTCTTGTTAAAGTTAAATGCCAGTAAAATCAATACTTTTATAAATAATTATAGTTTATAAAAGTTGAAATATCAATATTTATATAAGTTTTTACCAGCGATTGAGGATTTTGGATGATTTTTAATAAATCCTTTATTTATAAGGCTTTTAGGTTTTAAACTAAAAAATGGCTGGGAAAATAAAAAAGGCACTTGTTTACACAAATGCCTTTAAATAATTATTTTACATTAGCGAAAGCTTGTTTTAAGTCATCTAAAATATCATTGATATCTTCAAGACCTACAGAGAAACGAACCATACCACTATTAATACCAGCTGCTTCAAGTTGTTCATCTGTCAATTGACGATGTGTTTCACTTGCTGGGTGAAGAACACAAGTACGAATATCGGCAACATGAACTTCATTAGAAGCTAATTTTAAGGAGTCCATGAATTTGACAGCGTTTTCTTTACCACCTTTGATTACGAAAGTGATAACACCACTGCAACCTTTTAAATATTTTTTAGCAAGAGGATAAGATTCATTGCTTTCAAGAGCAGGGTACATAACGCTTTCTACTTTATCATTGCTTTCCAAATATTTAGCAACAGTAAGAGCATTTTCGCAGTATTGTTTCATACGTACAGGTAAAGTTTCTAGACCTAAGTTTAATAAGAATGCAGAATGTGCAGCTGGATAGCAACCGAAATCACGCATTAACTGCATTCTAGCTTTTAAAATATAAGCTTGTTTACCATAAGTTTTTGTATAGGAAAGACCATGATAAGATGGATCTGGTTCTACTAATTCAGGGAAATTACCATTATCCCAATTGAAATTACCGCTATCAACGATTACACCACCGATTTGAAGTGCATGACCGTCCATATATTTACTAGTGGAATGAGTAACAATATCAGCACCAAATTCAAATGGTTTGCATAAGATAGGAGTTGCAAAAGTGTTATCCACAATCAAAGGAACACCATGAGCATGAGCGATATTTGCATAACGTTCGATATCAAAAACAGTCAATGCGGGATTAGCTAAAGTTTCACCAAAAACAGCTTTAGTATTAGGTTTAAAAGCAGCATGAATTTCTTCATCAGTAGCATCATGACCAACAAAGATACATTCAATACCTAATTTTTTCAAAGTGAAAGCGAAAAGATTTACAGTACCACCATAGATTTGAGTAGTGGAGATAAAACTATCGCCAGCATTACAGATATTTAAAATAGCAAGTAAGTTAGCAGCTTGACCAGAAGTAGTGCACATAGCACCAACGCCACCTTCAAGGTCAGCAATTTTATTTTCAACAGCCATGACTGTAGGATTAGCAAAACGAGAATAAATTAAAGATTTAGTAGGTTCATCAAAAACAGCAGCAACATCATCAGTAGAGTCATAAACATATGTAGTGCTTTGCACAATTGGCATGACACGAGGTTCAGTATTTTTAGGGCTGTATCCAGAATGTAAACATTTAGTAGCATCTTTCATAAAAAAATAGCCTCCTTAGTAAAATATAAATTATATTATAAAACATTATAGACAAAATAGAAAGTATTTATATACATGAAGAAAATTATTTATTGTAAATATGTTTAAAAGCTGAATATATTTTTAAAAGAAAAAACTAGCAAGTAAAATAAATACCTGCTAGTTTTTTGTTTAAACATCTTTAGAGGAAATATATTTAATAATACCAAATCCTAAAATCAAAGTTAAAGCACAGATAAAAATTTCTTCATTTTGCGGAATACCTGGATAAAGTTCCAAGATAGAACCTAAAATGAACCCAAGGATAATTAAAAAAGTAGGTTGAGGATAATTTTGCATAAGATTTTCTAATAATTTAGTAGTTAGTAAAATACCCACAACTAGACCAAATCCTAATGGAATTAAAAATGGTAAATAAAATTCAGAAGCCGCACGCATAGTTTCATCGTATAATCCCATCAATAAAAGCATATAAGAAACGCTTATTCCTGGTAGAACAAGTGCAATAGCAGCTATAAAACCAGCAACAACTAATAATAAATAAGTGTACCAATTAGTAGCATCATTTGTAGTTACATTACTGATAGGAGACATTTCAAAAAAGAGAACAATTAAAAAGCCAATAGCGACATATATAGGGACTGTCCAGGAAAATTTAGTTAATTTAGCCTCGCGAAACATCAAAGGCACACTGCCTGCTACAGCACCCATAAAGAAATAAAGCATAGGCATAGGATAAGTTTCAATTAAATGCAAAATAGGTTTAGAAAAAGAAACAATACCTATTAAAGAACCTGCTAAAAATATAGTTAAAAAAAGAGAATTTCTAAATTTATTTTTCATGAATGAACTTACAGAAGAAATTAATTTAGTATAAATCCCAAGTATCATAGCCATAGAACCGCCACTAACACCAGGAACTAACATGGTAGAACCAACAACTAACGACTTAGCAAAAGTTACAACATAATTTCTCATAAAAGTAAACAAAACCCCTTTTAAAATAAAAAATAAATTGACAATAAAAAAGACATAGCCTATAAAAGGTTATGTCTAATATGAGATTTTCAAAACATACTATAATTGTATAGTTTGTAAAAAATAAAGTCAATTAACAAAAAAAGATTTTACAAAGATTTTACAAAATCAAATCATCAATTGGAAAAGAAAATGAAAGACAACATAAAATAGATGTCGTTAAAAAATAGCAAGCTTAGCAAAAGTCTAGACGAAAAAATAAATAAAAAGCGATGTAAAAACATCGCTCTAATTTAACCAAATAAAATCATATAATCACATATCATTTAAAATTTTAACGAAATCTTCCCTACAAACAGCCGAATTAAACTTCTGTCTCAAACTAGCACTGCCATACAAGCCATGAGTATACCACGTAGCATGTTTTCTCATCTCACGAGGACCAATATAATCGCCCTTCCATTTCAAAAGCATATCCAAATGTTCTAAAATAACCTGTTTTCTTTCATCAATGCTAGGTTCACCAGGATCAACACCAGTAAATAAAAATTCTTTAAAACGGCGGAAAATCCAAGGATTACCCTGAGCCCCACGACCAATCATGACAGCATCACAACCAGTACGTTCAAAAATATTTTTTAAATCCTGGCAAGTTCTAACATCACCATTACCAATTACAGGAATATCAACAGCCTGCTTAACCTCGCGAATAATATCCCAATCGGCATGACCACGATAAAATTCTTCCCTAGTTCTGCCATGAACAGCAATAGCATCAAGCCCAGCTTTTTGAGCAAGACCAGCCATTTCAACGACATTACAGTGTTCACTATCCCAGCCCTTACGCATTTTCACAGTAACAGGCATATCTTTTACAGCTTCACGAGTAGCACACATTATTTCATATGCTAAAACCGGATCTTTCATTAAAGCTGAACCCTCATTATTGCGTACAATCTTCGGTGCAGGGCACCCCATATTTATGTCAATCATATCACAACAATTCAAAGAAGCTACAAAACTAGCTGCTTTATACATACGTTCAGGATTGCCACTGAATAATTGAATAGCTAAAGGTCTTTGTTCAGGAACAGTCTTTAACATTTCTAAAGTTCGTTCATTGCGAAAATTAATACCTTGGTCGCTGACCATTTCAGAATAAACGAGACCACAGCCCATACGTTGAGCTAAAATACAATAAGCAGTATCAGTTACACCAGCCATGGGTGCTAAAAATACGGGAGTAGTTATTTCTAAGTTTCCTATTTTCATAAATTATTTGAAGGCTTATTTTTTAACCTTTCTAAGTACCCCTTTCTTGAAGCAGCATTACGTTCATAGAGAACGCGAAGACCAGTCAAAGTTAAGAAATGATCTGTTTTATCAATAGTGCTAGACTCTTCCGCAATCATGCGAGCAAGTCCACCAGTTGCGATTACAGTCATATCTTTACCATATTCTTTTTTTATACGATTTACAATACCATCTATTTGCCCTACAGCACCATAGATAATACCAGATTGCATATTTGTAATAGTATTATGGCAAATTACATTTTTAGGAGTAACAAGTTCTATACGAGGCAAATTAGCAGCCTTTTGGAATAAAGCATCTGCTGACATGCCGATACCAGGAGCTATTACGCCACCTAAAAAATCACCTTTATCATTTACTACATCAAAAGTAGTAGCAGTACCGATATCGATTACAATTAAAGGACCACCATATTGTTCAAAAGCACCAACAACATTTACAATACGGTCAGCACCTAAAAGGCGTGGATTTTCATAAACTAAGCGAATGCCAGTTTTTATACCAGGACCTACAAGTAATGGTTTTATTTTGAAATAACGTTCACACATTTTACTAATAGGAATAACAAGAGGTGGAACAACAGATGAGATAATAATATCATCAATATCGTTCATATCCATACCTTGGAAACGGAACAGTTCGTTTATGAGCATACCATACTCATCGCCAGTTTTTTGTCGGTCGGTGGAAATTCGCCAATGACGATAAAGTTTTTTACCATCATAAGCCCCCATAACGATATTACTGTTACCAATGTCAAAAACTAAAAGCATTTTATCCTCCATCTGTGAGTTTAGCGGTTTTGTACTGGTCGAATAGAAACATCGCCTGCTAACACACGTTTTATTTGTCCATCAATATTTACAAGAAGAGCACCATCATCATCAATATCCACGGCAATTCCTTCTAAGACTTCATTTGTGCCGATTACACGGATATGTTGATTTAAAGTAATGGAGTATTTACGCCATTCATCAAGAATAGGTGCAAAACCTTCCTCTTGACAGATTATATACAAATGTTCTAAGTAATACAAGATTTTATTTAAAAGTTTTAAACGAGAAATTTTTTTACCTGTAATTTGACTTAAAGAAGTAGCGATATTTTGAATTTCTTCAGGCATTTCTTCTTTATCAATATTGACATTAATTCCCATACCAATAATGATGTAATTTATGCAATCCATTTCAGCATTCATTTCTGTCAAAATACCTACTAATTTTTTTCCTTCATATAAAACATCATTAGGCCATTTAATACCAACTTTTACACCAGTAACATCTTCGATAGCTTTGGTGATAGCAGTAGCAGCCATCAATGTGCATTTTGGTGCTTCTTGAGGTAAAAATTTTGGTTTTAAAATGACAGAAAACCAAATCCCTTTATATTTAGGAGAAAAGAAAGAACGAGATAATCTGCCTCTACCACCACCTTGTTCTTCACTGATGATGATAGTACCATCTTTAACACCTTGAAGTGCTACTTTTTTAGCTTGAGTATTTGTGGAGTCTACAGTTTCAAAATATAAAATTTCAGAACCTAATATTTTAGTAGTGAGAGAAGATTTTATTTCTTCACTTGATAATAAGTCTGGAGAGTCAATCAAACGATAACCACTTCTAGGAACACTTTCAATATTATAGCCATTATCACGTAATGCTTTTATATGTTTCCAGATAGCAGTTCGAGATACTTTTAGCGTATCAGCTAAGTATTCACCAGATAAAAATTTGTTGCCATTTTGTTTTAATAAATTTAAGATTTGAGAACGCATAATAAAAATTGTTATAAAATAACAATAGCTACCCTCTTTTCTTTAAGATTTTGATAGGTGATATAAATATAATAAATAGATTAATAAAAATCTTGATTGTTAAAATATATAATAGCCTAACAAAGTCATATTCGCAATAAAGTTAGATAATAAATTTTAGAAGAAAAAAGGATTTTTACAAATTTTAGTAAAATATAATATATATATCTTTAAATATCTTTAAAAATTAGATTATATTTTATAAATTGGAGGTAGATTATGATGATGGCATTAAACTTTCAGGCAAAAAAACATGAAGAATTGATTATGTCACGCAAAAAAAATTGTACTGTTCGCTTAGGAGATGTTCGCAGTCAATATCCAGAAAGTTCTATAGTGTGGATTACTACTGGTAAAAAATATGAAGTGAAAAAAAGATTATATACAGCAATCATTGATAAAGTTCGCGTAAAAAAATTCGCTGAATTAACTTCAAAAGATTTAGGTCACCAAAATCCAGAAATTGATTCATTAGAAGAATTACGTTTAGATTTTGAAAATATTTATCAGCGTCGAATTACTTTAGATGATACTGTAACAGTAATATATTTTTCTGAAGTTCTTTAAGAAATTTTGAATAATAAGCTATTTTTTCATTTCTATATAATGGGAAAATAGCTTATTTATTGGGCTTTTGGAGGCATTGAAAAATTTTTTAAATTTTTTTCAAAAAAGTTGTTGACAAAATACTCTGTTATGCATATAATAATACATGTCGCTGATACAGCGGCAGACAAAAAACGTTAAATGCGGAAGTAGCTCAGTGGTAGAGCATCACCTTGCCAAGGTGAGGGTCGCGAGTTCGAGCCTCGTTTTCCGCTCCAGACGGCGGCATAGCCAAGTGGTAAGGCAGAGGTCTGCAAAACCTTTATTCCCCAGTTCAAATCTGGGTGCCGCCTCCAAATGAATTTATTATGCACTGTGTGATTGCACAGTGCATTTTTTGTTATATAATAAAATATTGAGCTGTGAAAAATATTAAATATAATTTTAAGGAGTTGTTTTTTTGCGTAATCGTGGTTTTGAAATAATAAGTAGTTTTAAAGATAAACATATAAATTTACCAACTCGAAAAACAAGTAAATCAGCAGGTTATGATATTGAAGCTGCTGAAGATAAAATTATAAAAGCTGGGCAAATGGCAGTAATTGCAACAGGATTAAAAGCTTATATGCAAGATGATGAATATTTAGGTATACATATTCGTTCTAGTTTAGCTTTTAAAAAGCATTTGAATTTAGTAAATTCTCAAGGTGTTATTGATGCAGATTATTATAACAATGAGGATAATGAAGGTCATATAATGATTGGTCTGATAAACTTTGGTGATGAAGATGTAGAAATTACTAAAGGTATGAGAATAGCTCAAGCCATTTTTTATAAATTTTTAACTATAGATGATGAAAAAAATGTTGATACTATAAGAAGTGGCGGTTTTGGTTCAACAGGAGAATAATATGCAAGATTTAGACTTATTTTCAGCAATGTCTAGTGAAAATAATGAAAATATAAGCGAAAATACCATAGAAATGGATGAAGACTATCGTCCATTAGCTGAAAGAATGAGACCGCGTAATTTTGATGAATATATAGGACAGGAAAAAATACTGGGTAAAAAATCATTTTTACGGAGAATGGTACAAGAAGATAAAATACCTTCGATGATTTTATATGGGCCTCCAGGTACAGGAAAGACAACGCTTGCGAAAATGATTGCAGGTATGACAAAAAGTGATTTTTCTCGACTAAATGCGGTTTCTGCTGGTATCTCTGATGTGCGTAAAATCATTGAAAAAGCTGATGAAAATAGAAGATATTATCGTAAACGTACAATTATATTTTTAGATGAAATACATCGTTTTAATAAGGCTCAACAAGATGTATTATTGCCTTATGTTGAAGATGGTAGAATTATCTTGATTGGTGCTACTACAGAAAATCCGTATTTTGAAGTAAATCATGCGTTATTATCTAGAGTTCGTGTAGTAAAATTAGAATTATTAGATGAACAAAATTTAATTGATATCTTAAAAGTAGCTTTAGAAGATAAAGTTCGCGGTTTGGGTAAATATGAATTTAAATATGATGATGAAGTATTATCGATAATAGCTCAATATGCTGGTGGCGATGCTAGAGTGGCTTTAAATATATTAGAGCAAGCTGGTGATGTGGCATTAGAGCAAAATCATAATATAAATAAAGAAATTATTGAAAGTATTATCAGTGAAAAAATTCAAACATATGATAAAAACGGTGATAATCACTATGATATAGTATCGGCATTTATCAAGAGTATGAGGGGAAGCGACCCTGATGCGGCGTTGCACTATTTAGCAAGAATGTTGGTAGCAGGTGAAGATATTAATTTTATTGCTCGAAGAATTGCTATCTGTGCTTCTGAAGATGTGGGAAATGCAGACCCACAAGCTTTAGTTTTGGCTATGGCTACAGTGCAAGCTGTTCAATTTTTGGGTATGCCTGAAGCTCGTATACCACTTGCACAAGCAGTAACATATATAGCATCTGCGCCTAAAAGTAATGCTAGTTATTTGGCAATTGATAAAGCTATAGAGCAAGTAAAAAGTCAAGATTGTGGGCAAGTACCAATGCATTTAAGAGATTGTCATTATAAAGGTGCTAAAAAGCTTGGTCATGGTGTAGATTATAAATATGCTCATGATTATCCATACCATATAGTGAAACAACAGTATTTGCCTGATAAAATAAAAAATGCTAAATATTATATGCCAACATCAAATGGATATGAAGAAAAAATTGGTAAATATATGCAGTTTTGTGAAAAAATAAAAGCTTAATTTTGACAAAGAAGCATTAGTTTGTTAGTATATGAATATATCTTAGTTATTTACTAGGAAATATATATTTGTTATTTGTAGATAGATTTTTAGAGGGGAAAAGAAGATGAAAAAAAAGGTAGCAGTAGCTATGAGTGGTGGCGTAGATAGTTCGCTTACAGCTGCTTTATTGATAGAACAAGGTTATGATGTTATTGGCGTAACAATGACTTTAAGTGATGAAAGTAGAGAAGCAGGCGGTTCAACTGCTGTCAGTGATGCTAAAAAAGTAGCAGATGCTTTGAACATTCCACATTATGTAGTTAATTATCATAAGAAATTTAAAGATGATGTAATAAAATATTTTATCAGTGAATATGCAAAGGGTAGAACACCTAATCCTTGTGTGAGATGTAATAATACTGTAAAATTTGGTAGTTTATTGAAAGATTGCTTAGAATTAGGTGCAGATTGTGTAGCTACTGGTCATTATGCACGTATTGAACAAGATGAAAAAACAGGTAGATATTTATTAAAAAAAGGTTTAGATGTAAGAAAAGACCAATCATATGTTTTATATACTTTGACACAAGATGTATTAAAGCATTTTATATTGCCACTTGGAAATTATAGCAAGGAAAAAACTCGTGAATTAGCTGGAAAAATGAATTTACCAGTAGCTAATAAGCCTGAAAGTCAGGAGATTTGTTTTATTCCAAATGATGACTATAAAGCTTATTTAAAAGCAAAAGCACCACATATTTTAAAACCTGGTGATATTGTTGATGTCAATGGTAATAAATTGGGTCGACATGAAGGTGTACCATTATATACTGTGGGGCAAAGAAAAGGATTAGGTATAGCTGCTGCTCATCCATTATATGTAGTCGGTTTAGATGTGAAACGTAATCGTGTAATTGTTGGTGAAAATAAAGATGTTTTTGCTAAAGGATTAGTAGCTAAAGATTTAAACTTTATCACAAGAAATGATTTCACTGAAAAATTTGTTACTACTGCTAAAATTCGTTATGGCGCTAAAGAATGTGAATGTACTGTGGAACCATTAGATAATGGCAATTTGGCTAAAATTTTATTTAGTGAACCACAAAGAGCAATTACACCAGGGCAATCTGTAGTATTTTACGAAGATGAAATTGTTGGCGGTGGCGGTGTAATTAAAAATATAATAAGATAATATATTAACTATAAAAGCAAGGGTAGATGGTACTCTTGCTTTTTATTTTATTGAGAATAAATATAATTATACAGATAATGTTTATCATTTTTATTGACATAGATTATCATTTGCTATATAATGCAGTTGTTAACAGAGATAATAATTATTATCAAAATCAAAAACAAATATAAAGAAAGATTTTAAAATAGAAGGAGGAATATTATGACTTTAAAGGAAGCAAAACCAGGAATGGTAGTAAAAGTTGAATCTATAGAGGCTTCAGAATTGAAAGAGCGTCTTATGAGTATGGGAATGGTAAAAGGTACAAAAGTAAAGGTATTGCGTTCAGCGCCACTTGGAGACCCGATTGCGATATCTATTCGTTCTTTTAATATGTCTATTCGTTTATCTGATGCGGCAAAGATTGCAGTTACTCAAATTGCTTAATAATTAATGGGAGGGAGATAATAGTGGCAACATTATCCGTAGCGTTGATAGGAAATCCCAATACTGGGAAATCAACAATATTCAATGAATTAACTGGTATTAGACAAAAAATTGGTAACTGGCCAGGAGTTACAGTAGATAAAAAAGTGGGTTATACAAAACATAAAGATAGAGCTATATCTGTAATGGATTTACCTGGTACATATAGCATAAATGGACGTTCTCCAGAAGAAATTATCGTAGAAAACTATTTAAGTGGAGAAAAACCTGATATCATTGTAGATGTCATTGATTCTTCTAATATTGAACGTAATTTATTTTTATGTTTACAATTGTTAGAGTGTCGTATTCCTGTATTAGTTGACCTTAATATGATGGACGAAGCGAATAGAAAAGGAATTAAAATTTCTACAGCTAAGTTAGAAAAATTATTAGGAATGCCTGTAGTAGAAACTGTAGGTCGCAGTAAAAAATCCACTAATAAATTATTAGATATTTTCACTTCTACAGTGATGGACAGTTATAAAAATTCTCAACAGGTGGAAGAACATATTGCTAATATTGAAAAGTTAAAAGCTACTATTAGCGATAAAGAAAAATTAGAAGAAGCAATTATAGAAGCACGTTATGCTTTTATTGATAAAATTGTAGAGCAAGTTGTCGTTAAGGAAAATGTAGGTAATAATCTCACTGAAAAGATTGATAAAATATTAGCTAATGGCTTTATGGCATTACCTATTTTAGTATTAATGTTATATCTTGTATTCCAGATTACTTTTACATGGATTGGTCAACCGATTGCTGATGAATTAGATGTACTTATAAATGAAGATTTTTATGGTTGGGCAGATGAAGCGTTGATTGGATTAGGTGTAGCTGATTGGTTACATTCTTTAGTATGTGATGGTATTATAGCTGGTGTAGGTGGAGTGCTTACCTTTGTGCCACTTATTTTCACGTTATTTTTCTGTTTGAGTTTCTTAGATGGTACAGGATATATGGCTCGTGTGGCTTTCGTCATGGACCCAATTATGCGCCGCGCTGGTCTTAGTGGTAAAGCATTGATGCCTATTATTTGTGGTTTCGGTTGTGCTGTTCCAGGTATTATGGGAGCTAGAGCGTTAGATTCAGAAAAAGACCGTATGATAACTATTTTAGTAACACCATTTTTAACTTGTGGTGCTAAGCTTCCGGTTATGGCATTGTTTGGAGCAATATTCTTTGGTGAAAATGCTGCTGATGTGGTATTTGCAATGTATCTTGTGGGTATTGTAGGAGCTATTTTAGCATCTAGTGTTTTAAGTAGAACTGTATTTGAAAAGGATAATACAAGCTTTGTATTGGAATTACCACCGTACCGTATACCAGATATGAAAACAGTATTGTTAGAAACATGGGATAAAGGTAAAGGTTATCTCATAAAAGCAGGTACAATAATCTTTGCTATGTCTGTAATTTTATGGTTCTTAAGTAGTTATAATTTTGGTGGACAAGTAGAAGATATGTCAGAATCGTTCTTAGCAACTCTCGGTGGCATGATGTCTACATTGTTTGTTTTCCATGGTTTTGATACTTGGGAAGCTGGTTCTGCTGTTATTACGGGTATTATGGCTAAAGAAGCTGTTATTTCTACAATGGGTATTTTATATGGTTTACCTGATTTAAGTCCAGATACAGAAACTGTTGAAGCTGTAGGTATGGTAGCTAATACTGGATTACAAGTAGCATTTACTACTATGTCTGCGTTAGCCTTTATGGTATTTAGTCAGTTATATACGCCTTGTATGACAGCACTTGGTACTATTAAAAAAGAAGCTGGTGGTTGGAAATGGATGTTATTTTCAGCTGTAGGCACTTTTGTATTAGCTTGGATAGTATCTTTATTAGTATATCAGATTGGTACATTACTTGGTTTTTAATTAATATTTATTGTTAATTAATTTTATTTATGATATAATATAAAAACTAAAAGTATTTGATAATATATCATAGATTAGAAGGAGGCTTTTAAATGACAACAGGTGATATTGCCACTTGGGTAATTTTTGCTGTAATAGTGATCGGTTTCCTTTTTGGGTTGAAACGCATTTATCATAATTTTTCTTCAGGAAAATGTGATTCTTGTGGTACAAATAATGGTTGTTCTGGCGGTTGCCATTGTGATTGCTGTGGAACAGATAATAAGCTAACTTCTAAGGTCAAAGATAAACAGCATTGATAATGATTATAGGCATTTTGCTTTATAATAAAAGGTCTATTATATATTATATTAAAAGGAGTCTTGATTATGTTTACAAGAACAGATTTTTGGATTGGTTTAGCTGTAGGTGTGGTAGCAGGTGCATTTGGTTATAAATATATGCAAAATCGTGTTCAGCAACAACCTGTTATTGCGGAAGGACAAGAACAAGTGTCTATGGAAGAACTTGTTCGTCAAAAAGAAGCTTTAGAAGATATGATTGCTGCACAGCAAGCTGCTGAAGTTAAATAATTTCAATAAAGAAAGGAGTGTTTATTAAAACACTCCTTTTTTAAAATCTATGTGTATTTTTATAAAAAATAATATATGGAGAATGTATTATGAAAAAGATGAGTTTAGGAATTCCTTTAGCTGTTGGAATGACAGGTACTGTTTTATCTTTGGTAACAGGAAGTAAAAAAATACATACTGTATTTGGAATAGCTTGGACAGCTTTATCTTTAGCACATGCGTATCAATATAAAAAAGTGATGAAAAATAATGTGAAGAAGGGTTTTAGTCAAATGAATATTCTAAATGCAGTGGGTATACCAACATCTAAGATGGATTGGTTTTTAAAATCAGTAACAGTAGGTTCTTATATACCAGGACGTATTCGTGTTTATAGTAAAGCTTTAATAAATAATGCACAATTAAAGTTAAAAGTTGAAGAAACTATGGCTAAATATAATGAACTAGACAAAGTTACTATAAATACAATAACAGGTTCTGTTCTTATTGAATATCAACCAGCAAAAATAAAAACTAATAAAGAACTTTATGAGATTGAAGCATATATAAAAAAACGTGCAAATAGATAAGTGAGGTGGATTTTATGTCATATGCATCTGGTATGGCTATTGGATTAACTATTGGACAACAATTATTAAAATTTTTTTCTAAAGATGGAGGAAATAATAAAACTTTTAGTTTTTCAGAACTACATCAAGGATTGAATACTATAAATGAAGAAATAAAAGCACAAAGTTTTCGTTTGGCACATGCTATAAAAGGGCGTCGCCGTTATTATATTGATGCTTTAAAACAAAATGAAAAATTAGCTAAAGTATTAAGTTTAAAATTGAAAGAGTTACCATATATAAAAGAAGTTACTACTAATATTAATACGGGAAGTTTACTTATTATATATAGTTGTGTAGAAAATATTATAGATGATATATTTGCACAGTTGAAAAACAAGGTATTTGCTGTTAAACATAAAGTAACTCAAATGAGTAATCAAGCAACTACTATGGCTAGTGATACTATTTTAATGGTAGTGAAAGAGATAAATGAATGGGTTAAGAAAAAAACAAATAATGTCATAGATTTACGTGTACTAGTATCAAGTTTTTTTGCTTTAAGAGGTATACGTAAGATTTTAACTATGGGGCAACGTCCTAATGGACCACAAATGCTATGGTGGGCATTTTCTATTTTGAGAGGAATTGGTAAATAATGACGAATCAAACTATGAGATATTGTCAAATTCCATTACAATCTTATTTAACTGTAAATCAAAGAAATAAATTGACTTTACGTTTACATGCAATTAAAAATGTTGTTCTAGTAAGATATTATTCAAAGGCAGTACGTATATTTTATAAAGATAGTATAAATAAATTAGCAATTATACAGGTTTTAGGTTATAAAGTAAATATACCGGTAGTTAATAAACCAAAAGAAACTTTGCCAGTGAAGAAAGATATCAATAATGAATTACAAGCTTATAAACGAGATGCAATTATTTCTTTAGTAGGCTTTGTGGGTTTACAAGTATTGAAAAAATTTGCTCCGCAAGTATATACAAGTTTAAATATTGTGCGTAGTTTATTTGTATTGGGAATTGCACGTAATGTAATTAAAAATGGTGTAAAAGGTTTAATAACAGATGGTCAGCCAAATGCTGATACACTTACTTCGACAGCTGTTATTGCTTCAGTATTAGCAGGTAAACCAGAATCTAGTTTAAGTTTAATGACACTTTCTAATGTAGCCGAAATGCTTACTATTTATGCAGCAGAACGAGCTAGAAAACATATATCTAGTTTGTTGAAATTAGATCAACAATATGTATGGCGTGTAGAAGATGATGGACATGAAGTAAAAGTACCCATAGAAACTATTAAGGTAAATGATGTTATTGCAGTGCATACTGGAGAAAAGATTTGCGTTGATGGCAAGGTTTTAAGTGGTAATGCGGCAATTGACCAAGCTTCAATAACAGGTGAATCCAATCCTGCTTTAAAAGGACAAGATGATCTAGTATATGCAGGTTCAGTAGTACAGGGTGGACAACTTACTATTTTAGTACAAAAGGTGGGAGATGATACATCACTTGCTAGAATTGTACATTTAGTAGAAGATGCTCAAGCTCGTCGTGCTCCTGTACAAAATTTCGCTGATCGAATGGCTAATATGTTAGTACCTATTTCTTTTATTGGGGCTGCTATTGTCTATGGAGCAACTCGTGATTGGCAACGTGTTTTAAACTTATTATTTATTGATTTTTCTTGTGGATTAAAATTGTCTACAGCAACGGCTATATCAGCAGCGGTGGCTATGGCAGCTAAACAAGGAATTTTGATAAAAGGTGGAAATTATATCGAAGCTTTAGCTGATATTGATACTGTAGTAATGGATAAGACTGGCACAATTACAGTGGGTGAGCCTAAGATAATAGAAACACATACAGCTGAGGGTGTTTGTGAAAAGGAAATGATATTATTAGCAGCTTCAGCGGAAATTCATTCTGTACATCCATTGGCAGTGGCTATTCAAAATTATGTAGAAGAACAAGGCTGGATAGTACCTGATCATATAGATTCAGATACAGTAGTAGCTCATGGTATGGAAGCTAATGTGGCTGATTTTGATGGTTTTAAAGGTGGACATATTATTGTAGGTAGTCATCATTTTATGATGGATAGAGAAGTAACAGGTTTGGATAAATTTAATGATATTGAAACTATGCCAGGTTATAATATTTTATATGTAGCACGTGATGCTAAACTTATGGGCTTAATTATCATTAATGATCCAATTCGTCCACAAATGAAAAAGACTTTTAATCAAATGCGTCGTCATGGTATTGATGAGATTGTAATGCTTACTGGAGATAGTGAAGAAGTAGCTAATACAGTAGCACATAAAATGGGAATTGATAGTTATTATGCAGAAATTTTACCAGAAGATAAGGCTGAAATTGTAAATAAATTACAAAAAAATAGTCATGTCTTGATGGTAGGAGACGGTATAAATGATGCGCCAGCATTAGCCTTTGCTGATGTAGGTGTAGCACTTGGTGGTCGTCGAACTGATATAGCTGTAGAGTCTTCAGATATTACTATCAACTCAGATAATCCAATAAAATTGATGGATGCTTTAGAGCTTGGTCAAAATACAATGAAATTAATTCGTCAAAACTTTACAGCTACAATTACTATTAATTCAGCGGCAATGCTTCTTGGTGCTTTGGGTAGAATTAATCCACTTGTAGCAGCAATCATTCATAATACAGCTACTTTAGCAGTAGTATTAAATAGTAGTAGAATTTTGATGGGAAAAGATAATTTTTTTAATAAATAAAAATAGGTATGATTTTTCATACCTATTTTTTATATTTAAGTAAAATCTTATATAGTCTTAATACTATGTTGATAAGTATTAAGGCTATTTTTATGTTATTTAAGGTATGATATACGTAATCTCAATTATCAATTAGGAGGACTATTGTGATTACATTTGAAGAAGTAGACAAGGCTTATAAAGAAAAGCTTGTACTACATAAGATTAATTTTACAATCAACGATGGAGAATTTGTGGTGTTAATAGGTTCATCTGGTTGTGGAAAGACTACTTTATTGAAAACTATAAATAAATTGGAGACTGTGGATAGAGGTTTAATAAAGATAGATAATGTTTCAATACATCAGCAAAATACTTTAGAGCTTCGTAGACGCATGGGGTATGTAGTTCAAGATGCAGGATTATTTCCACATATGACGATTTATGATAATATTGCAACTGTGTTGAAAATAAGTAATTATGATAATAATAATATAGAAAATCGTGTTGATGAATTATTGAAAATGGTAGATTTAGAGCCCAACAGTTATAAATATCTATATCCATGTCAGTTATCTGGGGGACAAAAACAACGTGTAGGTGTGGCTAGAGCTTTTGCTACTAATCCAGATATTATTTTAATGGACGAGCCATTTAGTGCTTTAGACCCTGTAACACGTAGCGATTTACAAGATGCTGTAGTAAATTTGCAAAAGCAGTTTAAGAAGACTATTGTCTTTGTAACTCATGATATGGACGAAGCTATAAAATTAGCTGATAAAATATGTATTATTCAAAAAGGTTGGATTGTACAATATGATACTCCAGAAAATATTTTGAAAAATCCTGCCAATGAATATGTACAAAATTTTGTGGGCAAAAATAGATTGTGGTCTAATTCAGAATTTATCAAAGCTAGTGATATTATGTTGAAAAATCCATGCAAAATTTCTGTAGATAGAACAATTATTCAAGCATTGCAAGTAATGAATCATGCTCATGTTGATAGTGTGCTAGTTACAGAAGATAATAAATTTTTGGGAATTGTATGGCTAGCTGATTTACAGAATTTTGATTCATATAGTGGTTCTTTAAAAAATTTTATATCAGATGATTATCATGTAGTATATGAAAATACTTCGTTAAAAGAAATTACTAATACAGTAGATTATAATCATTTTGGAATTGTTCCAGTATTGGATTTAAAAAATGAATTAGTAGGCTATTTAACAAAAAGTAGGCTATTATCAGTGCTTAGTCGCCAATATCAAGATAGTGTAAGACAAAAGGACGGAATTTTAGCATGAATAGTTCATTACTAGCTTTATTTTTAGATAAATATCCAGATGTATGGCTTCGTTTTATGGAGCATATGAACATGACTACAATGGCAGTATTATTATCTATAGCCATTGGGGTACCATTAGGTATTTTGATAACTAGAAATAAAACTGCGTCAAATATAGTTATTGGAATAGCAAATTTAATGCAAAGTATACCATGTATTGCGTTGTTAGCATTTTCTGTACCATTTGTAGGTATTGGAGAAAAGCCTGCTATTATCATGGTAATAATTTATGCTTTATTGCCAATTATAAAAAATACTTATATAGGTATTAGCAGTATTGATCCTAAACTTAGAGAAACTGCAGAAGGGATAGGTTTATCTAGTTGGCAAAAATTAATTAAAGTAGAAATGCCACTTGCTATGCCTTTTATTATGGCAGGAATACGAATTAGTACGGTAGCAGCTGTGGGAACAATGACTATTGCTGCTTTTGATGGAGCTGGCGGCTTAGGTTGGTTTATTAATATGGGGCTTATTGGTCTTAATATTGATATGGTTTTATTAGGAGCTATTCTAGCGTTAGTTTTAGCTTTATTAATTGATTATATGTTAGCTGAAGCTGAAAATCTATTAGTGCCAGAAGGGTTAAAACCTGTAGGACAAATAAAAAATGATAAATTAGAAAAACATATATTCCAAAAAGTAGTAGTAGCAGGACTATGTGCTTTATTGATGATAATGCCACTTGGTGTCAAGGGTTATGCTTATATAAAAGATGCTACTCAGAAAACAATTGTAGTAGGTACATCTAATTTTACAGAAGTATTTATTTTGGGATATATGTATGAAGATTTAATTGAACATTATACTGATTTTAAAGTAGAACGTCGTTTTAACTTAAATGGCGCAGATTTTTGCTTTAGCGCTTTGACAAATGGTGATATTGATACTTTTGTAGAGTATTCAGGTACAGCTTTGATGAATTTTTGTAAATTGCCAATGAATTCAAATTCAGAAGTAGTATATAATCAAGTATCAGAGACATTATTAAATAAACATAATGTAGTAACATCTAAACCATTAGGTTTTAATAATACTTATGTGTTAAGTGTTCGTCCGGATTTTGCTAAAGAACACAATCTAGAGAAAATGAGTGATTTATTAGCCATTTCTAATGATGTAATACTTGGTTGTACAGCTGAATTTTTACATCGTGAAGATTGTTTACCAGGATTAGAAGCAAAATTTGGTACAAAATTTAAAGATGTAAGAGCTTTAGATGCTACTATTCGTTATCAAGCAGTGACAAATGGAGAAGTCGATGTAATAGATGCATTTTCTACAGATGCTTTGCTGAAAAAAATGAATTTACGAGGATTACCTGATGATATGGGATTTTTTCCACCATTTTATGCAGTGTCATTTACTAGAGGAGAACTATTAGAACAACATCCAGAATTAAAAGATGTATTTTCTAAATTAGATGGTCAAATATCTGATAAAGAAATGCGAAATATGAATTATGCTGTAGATGTAGAAGGTAGAGATGCTCATGAAGTAGCACATGAATTTTTAGTACAAAAAGGGTTACTCCCTAAATAAGATAATAATAGATAAAACCTAGGGCAAAATGCTCTGGGTTTTATTTGTCTATAAGAATAGATGTTTTAGAAAAAGATAAAAATATGCAATTAAAATTATGTTTAAAGTCATTATTTGACATGAAAATATTGGGATATATTATATTCATTGCTATATTCTATAGGATTTAATATATTTATATTGCCTTGTGATTTATATAATGGTGGTTTTGGGGAATTTCTCAGATAATGATTGATAGAAAATATAATAGAAATTGATTGGGGTAAAGGTAATCATACAGGGATTATTTATTTTTTGCTCAATTTACCATTAGTATATATTTCTTTAAAATGTTTTGGTAGAGATTTTATTATTAAAACTATTCTTGTGTAGTATGTTATAGTTTATTGTTGAGTAGTGTACCAGTACCAGAAAAATTTTTTTGCCTGAAAATATCACTGCGAGTATTGCTGGCGGAGTTCTTTGTGGTATAGGTATTGGTATGAACTATTATTGGTGCAAAAATATAAAAGTATGAGTGTAGGCAAAATATTTAATATTATAAATGTATTTACTACTTGCATGTATATCAATTGATGTATATTCAATTTTTTGTAGTAGTAACGGCTTTTGTTATTAATAGAGTGCTTTTACAGAATATTATTATGACGATGCTAATTATTTCAAAAGAATAGTTTGAAAATTTAATTTTTAAGGTGTTTATCAAGGAGTAACTAAAATTAAGAGGATTAGGTGCATAGGGAAGTTAAAAAAAGGTTATAAAATTTTTAGTTAAAATAGGGATTTCTAATTGTTATAAAGAATATATATTAAATTATGTTTTTAAGGAGATATTCAAATGAAATTAGAAGAGTTAGTTAATAATAAATTGGATAAATTAAATCCGACAGATTTAATCGTATGGCGTTATATTTATGCACATAAAAAAGAATGTTGTTACATTTCTATTTATGATATAGCTGATAATTGTAATGTTTCACGAACAACAGTGCTTCGTTTTGCTAAGAAATTAGGTCTTGATGGTTTTAGTGATTTGAAAATGATGTTAAAAATGGAAATAAGTCAAGCAAGAGAAAAGCCATCAATGGATATTGCTCAAGCAACAGTAAATTTATGTAAACATGTAGGGGAAGAGATAGCAAAACAAGATTTCACAAGATTAAATAAATTATTACATAATGCTAAAAGAATATTTGTCTATGCTTCAGGTCATGTACAGAAAAATGTTGCTAGTGAAATTTTGCGTTTATTCGTAAATTGTAATGTTTTAGTTTATGAGATAAAAGGTCCAGATGAGTTTAAAACTGTTATAAGAAATGTAAGAAAAGATGATTTATTTATTATTATTTCTTTAAGTGGAGAGTCTAAAAACGTTGTAGAACTTGCTAAAAAACTTCATTTACAAAGAATACCGATTATTTCTTTGACACAATTAAAAAGCAATACATTAGCAACACTTAGTACAGAAAATATATATGTTACGCCTATAGATTTGCCAGCTACTGTAGATTTTGAATATAAGTCTATGTTAGGTTTTTTCTTGGCAGTAGAAATGTGGTTTGTTAGTTATAGCCAATATTGTGCAGAACAAATAGAGTAATGAACTTTAAACAGTATTTTATAATTTTAAAATACTGTTTTTATTGTATTTAGAAGATTTGGAAATATTTTATAAAATAAACATTTTCAAGATATATTGACATGTTAAATCATAAAGTTTATATTAAATATTGTCTTATAATTAACTAGTTAATTATAAATATAGCTTATTAGTTAACTAGTTAATTCATGAGAATTATTGAAAGGAAGGGTAAAATGTCAAATATAAAATTATGGACAAGAAATTTTATAACTTTAGTTGGTGCTAATGGATTATTATTTGCAGGTTTTCATTTTTTATTACCTACTTTACCATTATATGTTGCGTCAATTGGAGCTAGTGGTGCAGAAATTGGAATTATAACAGGAATTTTTGGTTTTTCTGCAATATTTATTCGTTTATTCACAGATGCAGGTGTACGTAAATTTGGTAAAAAGAAATGTTTATATTTAGGTTTGCTTTGTTCTTTTTTAGCTACTTTGAGCTATGATATGTTTACATCAGTTTATTCTTTGATAGCAGCACGTATTTTACATGGTATAGGTTTTGGTCTTAGTACGACTTTTGCAGCTGCTCTGGTTGCTGATGTAATTCCAGCTCAAAGACGTGGAGAAGGCATTGGTTATTTTGGTCTTGGCAGTACAGTGGCTATGGCTGTAGCTCCTGCTTTGGGTGTTATGTTATTGACTGATTTTAGTGCAAATATATTATTTTTTACTTCAATGATAGTTACCTTTTTGGCTGCTGTTAGTGCAAAATTATGTAATGCGAAAGAAGCTCCTTTACCAACTGAGAAAAAGCATATGTCTATCCGTCATAAGTTGTGTGAATATGGTACAGGAATACCTTCAATATTGACAATTTTATTTGGTGCAGCATATGGCAGTGTAAATACTTTTATTGCAATGATGGCTAGTGAAGTAGGTATTGAAAATGCAGGTTTATTCTTTATAGTTGGTACTATATTTGTATTTATCTCTAGACCTTTTGGCGGGCGTATTTTTGATAGTAAAGGTGGCTTCTGGGTAATTTTACCAGGCGGTATTTTGTATTTGATTGGATTAGGAATATTAGTTTCAGCACAATCTTTAACTGTATTATTAGTGGCTTCTGTATTCTATGGCTTTGGAGGCGGTTTATTATTGCCTTCTCTTATGACATGGATGCTTAATGTTGTTACTCCAGACCGTCGTAGTGGTGCTAGTGCTACTTTTTATAATATGTTAGATATTGGTACAAGCAGTGGTATTATTTTATTAGGCAGTGTAGCTGGTTCAATTGGTTATGTTAATATGTATTATTATGTAATCGGTGTTATGGTAATATTTATAGCATTCTTCATGTTTAATCATTTCGTTTTACAAAAGAAAGTAAAAAAGCAAAATGAACAGGAAGAACTCGCTTAAATAAAAATATGAGTTGTCATATAAGAGATTTTCTGCTATAACGAAGAATATAGTTAGCAGAAAGGAATTAGTATGATATGGATAGGATAAAAGAAGTGGATAGTGAAAAATGTCCTCAAATAGATGATAGATTAGATGATTTATTAATTCATCAACTTTATCAAACGATGAGAGCTTTTTCAAAAACGCTTAATAGTGAGATTTATACAGCAGATGTATATAGTTCTGAGTGGTCTATTTTGAAAATGGTTAAAAAACATGATAATATATCACAGTTAGAATTGGCCAATTGTTTGAATGTAGAACCAGCAGCTATATCTAAAACAATAAAAAAGATGGAAGAAAAAAATCTTGTTAAGCGTCAACGCATTCAAGGAAAAAGAGAAAAATATATATTTCTTACTGAACATGCGATAGAGCTTTATGATTTTTTAGAAAAACGAGTAACAAAACATCGTGTGAAAGCATTGAAGGGCTTAACGGCAGAAGAAAGATATGCATTATTTAAATTATTACATCGCATTTGTCAAAATACGTTGACAGTAGATGAATAGAAAAAATATAATATATTATCAGCTGAGAATATTGTTAAAGATATTTGAGGCTGATTTTTTTATGTGATAAAGTAATATGGTAAATATTTATATTAATTTGGGGAAATAATAAAAGCATTAGTATTTATAATATATATAGTGTTTTAATAGTGATGTGATATATCACATGGGCTGTGATAAAGTGCAAGTGAAGGTAACAAAACCCTAAAACCCTTGAAACTATTGAATTTATGAGTGTATTAGATTATTATATAGCCATGAGGTTGATAAAAAACAAAAACTAATACATAAATGAAATTTATGATTAAAGAAAAGGGGTTTTAATTATGAAAAAATCTTCAATTGTAATTGCAGGTGGCGGAAGTACTTTTACACCAGGTATTGTAATGATGCTTTTAGATCATGCAGACCGTTTCCCACTTCGTCAGATTAAATTTTATGATAATGATGCAGAACGTCAGGAAAAAATTGCTAAAGCATGTGAAATCTTATTAAAAGAACGTGCTCCTGAAATTGCATTTTCTTATACAACAGATCCAAAAGAAGCATTCACTGATATAGATTTTGTAATGGCTCACATTCGCGTTGGTAAATATGCAATGCGTGAAAAAGATGAAAAAATTCCAATGAAACATGGTGTATTTGGTCAAGAAACTTGTGGCCCTGGTGGAATTGCTTATGGTATGCGTTCTATCGGTGGAGTTATTGAAATCTTAGATTATATGGAAAAATATTCTCCAAATGCTTGGATGCTCAACTACTCTAACCCAGCAGCTATCGTAGCTGAAGCAACTAGAAGACTTCGTCCAAATTCTAAAATCATCAACATCTGCGATATGCCAGTAGGTATTGAAGACAGAATGGCTGAAATTTTAGGTCTTCCAGGTGGCAGAAAAGATATGACTGTTCGCTATTATGGACTCAATCATTTTGGTTGGTGGTGTGATATCCGCGATAAAGATGGTAATGATTTAATGCCACGTATCAAAGAACATGTTGCTAAATATGGTTATATTGTAAATCCAGAAGCTCATAATGATGAAGCTAGTTGGAATGATACTTTTGGCAAAGCTAAAGATGTTTATGCTGTTGACCCAGATACATTACCAAACACATATTTAAAATATTACTTATTCTCTGATTATGTATTTAATCATGACAATCAACATCCAGACCATACTCGTGCAAATGAAGTTATGGAACATCGTGAAAAAAATGTATTTGCAGCAGCTAAAGAAATTGTAGAAAAAGGTACAGCTGTTGATTGTAAATTCCAAAGTGATGACCATGCAAGCTATATCGTAGACCTTGCAGAAGCTATTGCTTTCAACAAAAAAGCTCGTATGCTTTTAATCGTACCAAATGATGGTGCTATTTCTAACTTTGACCCAACAGCTATGGTAGAAATTCCTTGTATCGTTGGTTCTAATGGTTATGAAAAAGTTTGCATCGGTAAAATTCCTCAATTCCAAAAAGGTTTGATGGAACAGCAAGTATCTGTAGAAAAACTTGTTGTAGAAGCATGGATTACAGGTAGCTATCAGAAATTATGGCAAGCACTCACTTTATCTAAAACAGTACCAAGTGCATCTGTAGCAAAAGCTATTTTAGATGATTTAATTGAAGCAAATAAAGATTATTGGCCTGAATTAAAATAATAAAGAGAAGTATATATTAAGAGAATTGTATTACTAAAATTTCAAGGCACAGAGCATATTACTTTGTGCCTTGATTTTTGAATAAAGTATTCAGAAGGTTTACATAAATAGTAATATTAATAAAATATAAGAGCGAAGAAAGGTTGGCGAGAGAAATGGCATTTAATAAGGATGTTGTAATGCAAAAAGTTCAACGTTTTGGCGGTGCAATGTTTACACCAGTATTGATGTTTGGGGTTTTTGGTATCATTGTAGCATTGTCAATTTTGTGTAAAAATCCAATGATATTAGGTTCTATAGCTGAAAAAGGCACTGCTTGGTATAATTTTTGGTATATTATTGAACAAGGTGCTTGGACAGTATTTAATCAGTTACCATTATTATTTGTAATTGGTTTACCAATTGGGCTTGCAAAGAAAAATAATGCTCGTGCATGTATGGAAGCATTTTTGATATATATTATTTTCAACTATTTTGTACAAGCAATGTTGACTTTATGGGGCCCAAGTTTTGGCGTAGATTTTTCTAAAGAAGCAGTAGCAGGTAGTGGTCTTGCTATGGTAGCTAATATTAAAACTTTAGATACTGGTATGATTGGTGCTATCGTAATTGCTTCACTAGCTGTATATTTACATGGAAAATTATTTGATGTAAACTTACCAGACTATTTAGGCTTATTTAAAGGTTCTTCCTTAGTAGTTGTTGCTGGTTTCGTTTTAATGTTACCTGTAGCTTATCTATTTTGTTTGATTTGGCCACAATTCCAAGCAGGTATTGCTTCACTTCAATATTTCTTGACTTCTGCTGGTGTGTTTGGTGTATGGCTTTATACTTTCTTAGAACGTATTTTAATTCCAACAGGATTACATCACTTCATTTATATTCCATTTATTTTTGGTCCAGCCGTTGTTGATGGCGGTATACAGGCTTATTGGCTTCAACATATTCAAGAATTTGCTCAATCTACAAAACCTCTTATTGAGTTATTCCCTCAAGGTGGATTTGCACTTCATGGTATGAGTAAAATCTTCGGTTGTCCAGGTATCGCACTTGCTATTTATTTCACAGCTAAACCTGAACGTCGTAAAAAGGTTGCAGCAATTTTAATTCCAGCAGTAATCACTGCCGTACTTTGTGGTATCACTGAACCACTTGAATTTACTTTCTTATTCATTGCTCCAGTATTATTCTTAATTCATGCACTTTTAGCTGGTACTTTAGCAGCTACTATGTATTTCTTTGGTGTAACTGGTAACTTTGGTGGCGGTATATTAGACTGTGCTTTATTCCAGGATTGGATTCCATTATTTAATAATCACTATGAAACATATATTACTCAAATTATCATTGGTTTAATCTTTACTTGTATTTGGTTTGTTGTTTTTAGATTTTTAATTATTAAACTTGATTTGAAAACTCCTGGTCGTGGCGATGATGCAGAACCAGATAAACTTTATACTAAAGCTGACTATAAAGCTAGCAAAAATATTGATGAACGCGATAGAAAAGCTGCTGCATTTTTAAAAGCTTTAGGTGGTAAAAATAATATCGTAGATGTTACAAACTGTGCTACTCGTCTTCGTGTAACTGTAAAAGATGATAGTTTAGTAAAAGATACAAATGTATTTATGGCAGCAGGTGCTCATGGATTAGTTCATAATGGTTGTGCTATTCAAGTAATTGTAGGTCTTTCTGTACCACAAGTTCGTGAACGTTTTGAAGCTTTACTTCAAGGTCCTGATGTACTTCAAAAAGAAGAATTAGTTTCTAACACAGATAAATCTCCAAGCTTAAAAGCTTTTGCAACTGGTGATTTAGTATCTATTGAAAATGTACCTGATGAAGCATTTGCTTCTCGTGCTATGGGCGATGGTGTAGCAATTATTCCAACTGAAAAATATATTACAGCACCAGCTAATGGTTCTGTTATGATGGTAATGGAAGAAACAGGACACGCTCTTGGTCTTAAACTTGATACAGATATGGAAATTTTAATTCATATAGGTATTGATACAGTTAATATGAAAGGCGATGGCTTCAAAGTTTTAGTCAAAGCTGGCGATGAAGTAAAAGTTGGCGATAAATTAGTAGAAATTGATATTGAAAAAATCAAAAGAGCTGGATATAATCCAATCACTATTATGATAGCTACTAATTTTGACCAATATAGCTTATTAAAATTTGAAAAAGAACAAAAAGTAATTGCAGGCAAAACAACTGTAGGCACATATTAATTTTATTTATGATTTTTATTTATATAACTTTTATGATTTTAGGAGAGAGTATAATATGTTTAACAAATCTACGTTAACTATTACAACATCTGCTTTAGTTTTAATGAATACAGGAGTAGCAGGAGCTGCTAGTAATCCATTTAGTGATGTTCCTCAAGATAGCTGGGCTTATGATGCAGTGGCAACACTTG
>ERZ772901.453-NODE-453-length-40232-cov-5.376609_pt1 | contig 40232 bp, 54 predicted proteins | sample MGYA00512123_ERZ772901 | MGnify/ENA primary metagenome ERZ772901 (study PRJEB29015, sample SAMEA2737711) | human gut metagenome | biome: human gut; feature: human-associated habitat; material: faeces | place: China | collected 2012 ...
ATAAAAGTTCAATCAAAATCTTTCTATAAGTAGATTTTTAATATATTTTTTATAATTTCATGATTCTTGAAGTTTATTTAATTTCTTGCTCTAATGTATCAAAAAGGGAATGGGTAAAGAATTCACCTAAAGTGATTTCAAAACCATCGCATATTTTTTTGATTGTAGATAGTGTGATGTTTTTGCGCGTGGAATCAAAAATACTGTAAACTGTAGACGGTGTTAAACCACATATATTTGCTAATTCATTATATGCAATTCCTCGTTCTTTACAGAGAATATCAATTCTTTTTGCGGTTGCGTCTTTTGCGTTCATATTATATATATCCTTTCAAAAACTATATAAAAAGAATATAATTTATTACGCACTGTCGTATACGCGCTTGCGTATATTAATGGAATATGGTATTATTAATTAAAATACTTTTAAGGAGGTAGGTAATTATGAGATTACCAAAAAGAGTTATTGCAATATTCATATCAGCGCTATTTATGATTGGCGCAACTCTAACTGCATACGCAGATGTAAGTGCTGGAACATATCCTGATTTGTGGGGCGGAACTGAACGGATCTATGGTTGGGACTGCAATGAGCAAAAACCTGTTGTTAAGCCATCAGAGATACCGGAATCTGTATATCGGACAGATGACTGGGCAGAATATGCTAAAAACGTTGGAGATTTCTATTCTGTAGTTCCCAAGAATGAAACTGTGTCTGTAGAAAGTGGAAATTCTGGTTGGAGTGCTTCTGATAATATGGAAATTCACTGGGTGTCTTTGGGAGCAAACCGACTTCCTGATGGGCGGGTCTATTTGTTTCATGATTCTGAATGGAATAAGACAGAAAAACTGGAATTTGGAAAAGAATACCAGATATTGCCGGATGGGATAGAATCAGCTATAGAATGGTCTGCCTCTTATAGTCTGCCTGAATTTAAAGATACGCCATTTATGCTTATTGTAGTGGATAACTATACAAAAAATGCCGAATGGATTTATACATATCAACTTACAGATGATTGGAAGCCACCAGTAGCCAGCGATAATTCAACGAATACTGCAAGTTCAACATGGGCAAGTGACAGTAAAGGTTGGTGGATTCAAAATGCTGATGGTACTTATTTAACAAACACATGGTATCAATCCCCAGATAGCGGACTTTGGTATTATATGGGTGCTGATGGGTATATGCTTACTAATACTACGACCCCTGACGGCTACACTGTAAATGCAGATGGTGTTTGGGTACAGTAATATCAAAACGCAACTAGCATTCAGAAGGGGTGTGAATGTGAAAAAAATAATTGTTACACTATTGACAGTAGGTATCATTTTAGCAGAATCTGCTATACCAGTATTTGCACAAGACATTTGGATTCTTGATGAAACGGAAAAGGCTGCGCTTAAGCGGGAACATCCCTTTTCGTCCTCGTATTGGGAGTATGCAGAAGCTGAAGCCGAAGTACGGTACTGGGTTGAACAGCATAAAGGTGAAATAAATTCCATTTCTGATGAAGTAGAACGCTATAAGGCTGTAGCTAAAGAAGTATGTGATTTTCTAACTTACGATTTTAAGTATGGAACTCCGCATATACATTTTACGTTGAGAGACGGTAAAGGCGTGTGTTCAGATTACTCTACATTAACAAAAGGGTTGTGTGATTCTGTCGGATTACAATGCGTTTCTGTAAACGGGTATTCACCGAACGGGCCGCACTCTTGGAATCGAGTTGTTCTGAATGGTATGACATACGATAGTGATTTAAGTTCTTCTGATTTATATGGAACACCAATTCTTATGGAAGGTACTCCTTCAAGTTACCGTGAAGAAGATATCTGCGAGGATTTATATTCGATTTGCTGTTGGACAGGTTCTGTCGTAGAGGAAGATTCTTATGACATAGTCTATTTATCTGCACCAGAAGGAACCTATCCAGTTTGGGATTACATAAATAAAAATTGGTATTTCAAGGAAATTACAGAGGAAGACATAGCATATGCCAAGGAACTTGAAGAGGCGGACGAGGCATTTTTTAAGGAACTAGAGGAAGCGAGGAATTCCTCAACGCAATGATAAACGGCGGCTCGAAGTTCTGACAAATAATGTAATCAAGGCTGGATTAGAAAGTAATGCTTCTAATCCAGCCATTTCCTATCGTGGGGATTTTTCTAGCCACTACAAAAACCTGTCAAGAACAAGCGTTGTCTGCTTTCAGCAGATTCTTGACAGGTTTTCCGCTTCTTTCTATTCTTTTTCCATGTCGGATAGGTTTGAATATCTGTTTACTTTTCAGATATTGTATCAAATTCTTCTTTGACTTGGATTTTTTTGTGGAAATTATATTTTGTTTTCTAAGTTGTAGACAGCCTGTAGACACACCTTAGACAGTGTGCGTTCCTCCTTGATTTTAGTAGCTTTCCCGACATTGGGAGAGTTCGAATCCCGTCTCGCGCTCTTTGCATGGGCTGAAATTCCTTTGATTTATAAGGGGTTTCAGCCTTTTACGTTCTCCAAAATGTTGTAGACAGTTGTAGACACTTCTCATTCTGTCCAGATAGAGAAATAGCGGTATGGTTCGAGTCCCGTCTCGCGCTCTTTTTTATTTCTAGGTTTTATGCGGGTTCCGAGGTTTTCGGGATCCGCTTTTGGTTTACATAACTGAAATTACTTGAAGTTTTTACTTGAAGTTTTCGCATTATCAGCCCGTGTCTGGGTATCTGAATTTCCCTGTATTGGTTTAACATAGTTACTTATAATTTCAGTCTGCATATCGATGTCGGACTGCGTGTAAAATTGCAGAAGTGTTTTCGGGCTGTTCCCCATAATGGAGGAGATCAGTGCTGCATTTGGCTTCTTGCGCATATTATTGGTTGCAAAGGAAGTCCGGAAGCCGTAAAGGGTAATGTAAGGCAGCTCTTGTTCGCCATGCGGGAGTTTCTGGTGCTTTTCTTTATAACTCTGCATTCTCCTATTGTGTGCTGTCAGGAGTCTTTTGAATCCAACTGAATACTGGCGGGGCTTAATTGGGTTCCCATTCTGTGATACAAAGAGATAATCGTTATCGCCCCATTCCGGATGCTGCAGATGCAGCTCCCGCTTCCAGCTCTGGCGTTGATGAAGCAGATCGTACAGGTACTGCGGTATCGGCGGGGTACGATGAGACTTTTTATTTTTCAGGTCCGTTTCGTATGCGTAGTTATCATATCCTCGGTCAAAGTTGATAAGATAGCACGGATCTGTGGATAAACAGTCTTCCCGGAGGCCGCACACCTCGCCCGGCCGTGCCCCGAGTGCTGCGGATAGGCACAGCATAGGATAATAGTGGCTGTTCTGGACTTCCGGAAGCGATAGAAAATACGAAAACTGCTCGTCTGTCCAGACAGTTTTTGACTTTGTCGTTACTTTGCATCGTTTGATGCCATCGGTAGGGTTATCTGGTCGATATTTCAAAACGTCTTTTGCAAAATTGAAGATATCAACCAGAATATTAAAACACTTGTTTACCGTTTCGGGGCTGTATTTTTCTGCCATGAGATTTATGTACTTTTGGATGTGGAGAGACGAGATATCTGAAATTCCGCGCTCTCCGAATACAGGCTTTATGTAGTCTCTATAAAAACGGCCATATACTTGCCAAGTATTATTGGCGTAGACTGGCGGCTTGGTTGCTTTATGCCACTCTTCAAATATTTGGTCTATCTTTGTCGCGCGGAGCTTCGGTCTCGCTTTGGCACGTCCGCGTTCAATCTCTCGTTCAATGTCGGTGTGGTCTTGCTTGGCTTGTTTTTCGGTGCTCCGCATCGGACCGATGATACTGCGTTTTTCTTCTGCGTACCAGACGGATGCATAGTATTGTACTTTGGATTTACCTGTTTTCTTAGAGGTATAAACGTTTTTCTGTATGCTCATATCATTATCCTTTCTATTAATCCTAAAAATGAGTATAAAAATAGCGCCCCTTGCCAGGACGCTTGGAGAATGATATAATTCAAGTGTCGAATTTGATTTATATCTTCTGGAGCAATCCGCAAGAGAAAATCTATGTGAAGCCGTTCGGTACGCCAATACCGGGCGGTTTTGCTATTTAAAGGGGTCGAAATCGACCACTTTATGCTTTAATGAGCATTTTCTTCAGAATTCATTCGCTGGCTAATGCGGAATTGTTCGGCGTCTGGAACGTCTATAAATTCTACTGTTTTATCAAAGTTTTTCTTAACTACTTCTTTGATTTCATCCAGGGTTACATTGAAAAATTCTCGGCGTGTATTTACCATATTTATCTTACGATCTTCAAATGCCCTATGCAAAGCAGCTTCCAGAGCAGGAGCATCATCAGAAAAAATCATTGCGTGTACATCAAAATTAAACGGAACAGAAGCATCGCCAAGTTCATCCACGCGGTCTTGAGGGTCTAATCTTCGGGTCATTCCAATTTTATAAACATTAGGACCGAAAGAACCAATATTTGAAATTACGTAAACGTAACCAGCTTTCATATTCGCCTGACGGTAATCAATATCTGCAATGGCTTTTTCTATATCTTTGATATGAGACTCAAGCTGCGCTTTCTTCTCTAAGAGATCCGCATCGTCAGGTTTTTGCTGGAGCTGCAACTGTAAATGCTCATAAGCAGTTTGGTAATGTGTTTGCTCTTTTTCGATTCTTTTTCGCTGTTCTTCAATTTCCTTTTGGATACGAGCCTGTTCGCGTTGTTCTGCGCGGGCAGCTTTTAGTTCTTCTTTTTCCTGTTGTTTTTTCTGCTGATATTCGAAAGCTAAACGGAGTTCTTTAACTTTGGCATTTAAATAGGGTTGAGTTATGGAAATACTCATAATGGTTCCTAGTTTTGAAATAGCCTCAGCCGATTTATAGATACGATCTAATGTTGCGTCAAAATTGGTGTATTTAACACGGGATATTAAATCATCACATTCGCTATTAAAAGCTCGCATGAGCAATTTCTGAGTATCAGAGACCATTTTCTTGCCTTTAGAGACGCTACCATTTACAGTCCATTCGGTACTTCCGGAAACCGCATTCTTATTCTTTATTAATTCTTTTTGTTTAGCGCGTATTTTTGCTAATTCTTCCTTATAGTCTAAAGCACTGGCAAAATCATAATGCGGCTGGTACAGTCCAAACTCCTGTACAATGATTTCATCGTCCATCCATGATATTTCGGAATGTTTTTTATGTATTGTATCATTCAGCGAATTGATTTCATTGTTTTTCTTGGATATATCAGAAGAAAGCGAAGCAATTTCATTTTCTTTTGTGGAAATTTCGTTTTGGAGTTCTTCAATTTTCCTTTGCAAGGCATCAGCCTGCTGCATTTCGGGTGTGAATAAACTTTTTAACCGTTCACATTCAGCTTGAGACTTTTCAAGTTCAGCCTTATATTGATTCCCTTTAAAAGTATCAAATAATCCCATAGTTTTCTCCTTTTGTTATTTTTGCTGGAAACGCAATTTGACTAAGTCTTTACGATATCCCAGTAAGTGGGATATCTGATCTGCGGTGTATGGTTCATATTCAGCGATCAGATCATCATCGATTAAGAGATCCATAGCAAACGTATCTGCCTCCACCTCGTAACGATGGGTGTTTAGGTGGGTTCTGCTATCCATAAACAATGCATTGGCTTTTTTATGGAGCAGCATATGCCCGAGTTCGTGGGCACAAACAAATGTTTTTTCGTGTTCTGGAAGAGATTCATCTATGTAAATGATATTATTTCGCTGAAAATATTGGTAAAATCCACGGACTCCACTTAAGGGAGCGAATACTACAATGGCATTCAGACCGCGGATGATATCAAAAGGATTCCTGGTCTGATGCTTACGCACCAGCGTGTTGACCCTTTTCTTAATATCCATAAGCTATTCCTTCTTATATTTTTTAGGAGTGTACTTCTCTTTATTTTTCTTTTTCGCCATTTCCATACCGATTTGCATTGCGGATAGAATCGACTCGATTGCTTCGGGACTGGCGGGATCACCGTCGAACATTAAGCCCTCCTGGGAGAGTAGCTGCTCACGGGTATTGTTCAAGATCTTTTCAATATCCCGTTCATCTCGAGAGGTTAGTGAGATGCTTTTTTCTTTTTCAGGGGCAGTTGTATTGCCTGTCAGTAGATAAGTAAGAGGGACACCGAAGTAATCAGCTATTTTCTGCAATTTATCTTGTTTAGGAGTGCTGATCCCTCGTTTCCAGTCGCTTAAAGTTGACTGTGATACGCCGGTCGCCTTACTTACTTTGTACGGAGTTACTCCGTTTTTCTGTAGTAATTCACTAAAAATCTCATACATAATATGTTCACCTTTCACAAAGATAAGCAATACTAAAGAAAACCGTTAAAAACGCATTGACTGAAACGGAAATCCGTAGTATAGTATGAGCATACACAGGAAAACCGGTGCAACGGTTTACAGATGTATGCTACGGAAATATGATTGCTTTTGCTTACAACCGAAGTATATCACATTTCCGTAGTAGTTGCAATAGCATTACTTAAATAAGGAGGTGTGAGTTTTGTACGAAAAATTTGCTGAGTTATTAGATAAAAATAACAAAACAGCATATGTGGTAGCAAAGGAAACCGGAATAGCTCAGTCGGTTCTTTCTGATTGGAAAACCGGACGGAGTACTCCAAAATTCGATAAGCTTTTGGTTTTAGCAAAATACTTTGGCGTTCCAGTGGAATATTTTGCGGAGGAAGAATAGCGGTCGAGGATCTGTTGGGGTAGGGAGGTGGACTGGATATTCGTAAAAATAATCGCAGCTATACTCGTTGGAAAAATATTAAGCATAGCTGCAATAAACTTGATAGCGATAGTATTGGCGGTTAAGCATCATTATGTTTTAGCTTGGGGAGTGTGGGTACTGGCAGCTTGGCTTTGCGTAGCAAGGTAGCGTATTCCGAAAATATGGAAATGCACAGTATGTCAAATGTTTCATCGAGCTTTTGCATAGTACTATCGGGTGAAAACATAGGATTTCCATTTTGGGCTTCGAGAGCATTAAGATAGGCTGAATAGTATTTAGAATACATGGATTGAGAGGAAGGTTCCATTAAATGGAGATTATCACTCATTAGATCCAAGACGCGAGACCAAGTTTCAACATCCATTTCACTTAATGCCAGCTTGGAGAGAAAACTCCGGCAATAAATTTTATAAAACGGAATATAAAATTTTTCTAATTGCTCACGAATGATTTTTGATTTAGATACGTGATCATCTTTAATCACTGAAAGATACACTAAAATAAAAGCGCCCAAAGTGGTAATGGTACTAGCAATGATTTCTGGGTTTAAATTCATAAAATATTTCCTTCCGTGTGTACTTGGTTCTTGCAGGAGCCTGTAGGTACAGTATAGGACAATACGGAGAAGAAAACAACGCAGAAAAGGAGGCGATCGGATGTATCTGGAAGAACGCGTGGCACAATTGGAAGAACAGAACAAGACGCTTATGCTGCAGCTTGAAAGGCTGGAGAAAGGCGGACTGACTCGTTTCGTGAGTGTGAAGGAGCTTGCCGAAATCATGGGGTGTAGTGTTCAAAACGTGCATCGGAAAATTCGAAACGGGGAGATTCAGGCAACCCGGAAACTGGGGGATCCCCGCATACCGATGAGTCAGTTCATGGATGCGGATGATTTGCAGGTTTCGAAATGCAGGCAGGCGCCGAAGTCGAAAAAAGCTGTGAGCATGGCGGAGCAGGTTTTTGGATCATGAAAAAGTCATGTAGCACTTGCCGGAAACGGTGGCGGTGTTTAGAATCCGACCGGGAATATGCTTGCCGAGAATATGAGAAGAAAGCGAGGAAGCGTAATGAGAGAGGAAAGCGAGGAAGCGTAATGAGAGAGGAAAGAAAAATCGAGTGTATGAATCTGCGGAGTCAGCAAAGGCAGAGGCTTAGAGAGCTGGAAGCAGAACAAGAGCAGTGGTATGAGCATCTGGAGTTTATGACCAAATTACTGATGATGGCGGTGGCAGTCGCGGGAGGTTCGACGATGACACTTTTAATAGTGCTGCGTTGTCTGGAAGTATTTTAAGGAGGGGACAATGAGGACGATTGAAATCGATTGTGTCGTTGTGAGTGACGAAGTTTATACCGCTTTGGAAAGGGAAGTAAAAGAACTTGGCATTTCAGCAGCGAGCTGTGAAACTCCATTTAATGTGACGATGTCTCACGTAATTAATATGGCGGTAAGTGATTACGGAACCCGTTTGATGGAGGGGCAGAAGAAAGCAGACGCGCTGGCTTACACAGAGTAACAGGAGGTGATAAGGTGAAAAAACGTACGATGAACGTAAATATTCCGGTTACGGATGAGCAGATAGAAAGACTGGAGAAGCTGCTTCCGAAAGTCAGAGATGAAATAATTAAGCGGTATAAAGATATTTTTGATGAGGATACTTGGGATCAGCTTGGTCCCATATACGCGGATGTGTTCGAATATATCGCAGATAAAGAGTCAAACAGTTTCGTTGTTAGGATACTAGTTAACATTCTTATCAGTAATGAAGAGAAAGACCAGGCGAGGGCGCGACATGAGCAGAAGAACTAACGGCACGAACCGTGCCGGTGCACTGCTGAATGCCAGCCGGTACACCGGTTATGGGAAACCAAAGAAAAAGACCGCCAGCTTGGCAGAGCTGAACGGTCACATTAATAAAAATATTAACAGCTTGATTATATCAAGAGATACAGGAGGATGCAATGGTAAAAGCAACAATTAAAGGTAAAAGGGAGCCGATGGAGCTGGAGGGGGATATGATCCTTGGTGCCACGATCCAGTATGATGCAACCAGAGATTCAGGGGTGTTTATCATCGGTGATGTTAAATATTCACTTCTTCCGAGAACCCTAGCGGTAATGGCGGCGGCGCTTCTGAAAAAGCATTTTTCGGCAACAGACCTGGCGAAAGCGTATGCAGATTTCTATATAGCATTTCTTGCAACTGCGGAAGTAGCATGGGAAGAGGATTCTGATGAAGAAGAGACTGGAAAAGAAAATTGAGAAGATGCGCCGCAAGAAGGTTCACGAGGCATTGGAGATTGCACTGCAGATCAACTCCACGCAAGCGAGAAACCAATCGGCTACAGGCCGTAAACCTACAGTATTCTTCTATTTTAGCGGACACACGACTGCGGTGGACATCTCAGTAATCCCATCCGGATGGACACGCGGGTATGATTCTCTTTCGGACATTGATGTGACGGGGTATGCCGACAGCAAAGTAAGCATGGATAAAATGTTAACAGAATTGGTAGAACGCACGAAAATTGCGAGGAGGTGATGGAAGTTGGAGGGGAACGTCAGGTGCGAGATTCTGGAAACGTTTATAGAGTTTCCGGAGAGCCGCGGGTACCACTTAGAGCTGAATTTAGTTAAGTGGGGAGAAAACGAACCGAAGTACGACCTTCGGCGTTGGAACGATGACCGTTCAAAAATGACGAAAGGGATTACATTGACGAAAGAAGAGCTGCTGACCTTACAGGACGAGCTTTCAAATATTAAATTTTAGGAGGAATTATCCATGAATATTTCAGTAACATTTACCAGCTGTCAAGAAGTGGAGGAGTTTGTTTCTATGTTTGGCGGTCGCATTTCTTGTGCTAAGCCGGATGCGGCAGTAACAGTAACAGAGAAGAATGCAGGCCTGGTGGAGTCTCCAAGGACGGTTACGCCTGTGGAAGTGACGGTACAGTCTGAGCCAGTTGCATCGGCGGCACCTGTTATCCCAACAGCGCCGGCTGTACCAGTTACGGCGGCGGTACCTGTAGCACAGGCACCTGCTACGCCGGTAGCACCGACGGCTCCGGTCGGGGCGACAGCACCTGTACAGGTATCGGTGCCGACAAGTACCCATACATACACGCCGGATGAGCTTGCGGGCGCAGCGATGCAGCTGATGGATTCGGGCAGACAGAATGAGCTTCTGTCGCTCCTTCAGCAGTTCGGTGTGAACTCGATTCCGGCTTTACAGCCGCTGCAGTACGGGGCGTTTGCGACAGCATTAAGGGATATGGGGGCACAGATTTAATGGGAGATCATGCATTACGGAACCATTCGACCTTAAGCCCGTCGAATGCATACCAGTGGATGGAGTGCACGCCAAGTGTGATTCTGGGACTGCAGTTCCCGGATCCATCTTCTTCGGCGGCGGAAGAGGGTACGCTGGCGCACGAACTGGCAGAGCTCAAGGTACGGAACTATTTCTTCACCACGGATTTCGGGAAGCGGAAACTGAACGCCGAAATCAAGAAGTTAAAAACGAAAGAGATTTGGGACGATGAAATGATGGGCTATACGGATGATTATCTGGATTACATCAAGTCCGTAGCATTGAAGTTTCAGGCGTCGCCGCACGTCGATATCGAACGCAGGGTAAGCCTGGATGCATATATCCCCCATCTGCCAGATGAGGATCCGGCTTCCGGAAGCGCTGACTGTATTTTGTTGGGGGATGGCATCATTCATGTGATAGATTTCAAGTACGGCAAGAGTCCGGACGGTCGCGTGAATGCGGAGCATAACCCACAGATGATGCTTTACGCACTGGGGGCATATGAAACATACAGGATTCTTTACAACGTACATACGGTCCGTATGAGTATTGTTCAGCCGAGACTGGTGGATGGTATATCTGAATGGGAATGCAGCTTAGAGGAACTTCTGGCATTCGGGGAAAAGGTAAAGAAACGTGCCGACCTCGCGATCCACGGCAGCGGAGATTTCGCGCCCGGGGTCAAAACGTGTAAGTATTGTCGGGCGCGGGGGCGGTGCCGGGCACGGGCAGAAAAGAACGTAGAGCTGGCATTTATGACCGGGACAGATCCTGCGCTGCTGACGGATGAGCAGATGGGAGAGTATCTGAAAAAAGGACAGGACGTAGCCAAATGGCTGAAAGATGTGGAGGATGCTGCTCTGAAAGCCTGCCTTTCCGGGAAAGAGATCCCGGGTTGGAAAGCGGTTGCGGGACGAAGTGTACGGGAATGGACAGATATGGACGCGGCATTCGCAAAACTCGAATCCGATGGCATCCAGTCAGAAGTTTTGTGGGAGAGAAAGCCGCTCACTCTCGCTCAGGTAGAAAAGGTAGTAGGTAAAAAGGAGTTTGCCGAGAGCGTAGGGGAATTTATTACCAAGAAGCAGGGAAAGCCGGCATTGGTAGAGGAATCCGATAAGCGCCCGGCTATCACAAACACAGTTAGTGCTGCAGAGGCATTTAAGGAGGAAAAGAAACATGAATGAAATGACTAACGTTACAACGGGAGAAGTAAGATTCAGCTATACACACTTATTCAAGCCATACGCAGCGATGCAGGGGCAGGAGGAAAAGTTCAGCACAACCATTCTGGTACCGAAGGCTGATACCGACACGATGGCGCGCGTCAACGCAGCCATCGAGGCAGCAAAGCAGAGAGGCATCTCCGATAAATGGAACGGTGTTTGCCCGCCGATTGTACCGACTCCGGTTTATGACGGCGATGGTGTGAGACCATCCGACGGCATGCCGTTCGGAGAAGAGTGCAAAGGACACTGGGTGTTTACAGCCAGCGCCAAAGCGGACTATCCGCCGGAGGTTGTGGATCGTATGGGAAACCCGATTATCAACCAGTCGGAGGTGTACAGTGGTATGTATGGCCGCGTAAACGTAACGTTTTATCCGTATATGTTTGGCGGAAAGAAAGGCATCGGCTGTGGTCTGGGACCGGTGCAGAAATTAAGGGATGGGGAAGCGTTGGGAGGTGGCTCTATCTCCGCAGCACAGGCGTTTGGCTCCTCCGCACCGATGGGGCAGCCACAGCCGACAGCTCAAGCATACGCGCAGCCACAGCAGCAGTATGTACAGCCACAGGCATACACACCGCAGCCGGGAATCAGCGTGAACCCATTAACCGGGATGCCGTACTAGAACTATCGGGGGCTATAGAGCCCCCGTTTTGAACAGGAGGAACCGTGATGATAAGACATCTGAGCATTGATATAGAGACGCGGAGCAGCGTGGGTATCGCCGAAGCAGGGGCGTATAAATATGCACAGTCCCCGGACTTTCAGATACTGCTGTTCGCCTATCAGATGGACGATGCGCCGGTTGAAATTGTAGACCTCATGAGCGGAGAAAAAATTCCGGATGAAATCGTTAAAGCACTGTCGGATCCAGGGACGTTGAAACACGCATATAACGCAGCGTTTGAATGGTACTGCCTTAATAGAGCGGTGTGTGAAACTCCGATAGAGCAGTGGCGTTGTACGATGGTTCATGGTCTTTATTGTGGGTACACCGCCGGACTGGATGCAACCGGCAAGGCGATCGGGCTTCCTCAGGACAAACGTAAACTTGCCACCGGTAAGGCGCTGATTCGATATTTCTGTGTTCCTTGTAAACCTACAAAACGTAACGGAAACAGGACGTGGAATCAGCCTTGGCACGATCAGGAGAAATGGGAGCTGTTCAAGGAATACTGTAAGCAGGATGTCGTGACGGAACGCGCGATACTCTCAAGGCTCAGTCAGTTCCCGATGCCAGATGTAGAACAGAAGCAATGGCAGATGGATATCCTTATGAATGCATACGGTGTCCGGGTGGACACGGAACTGATTACCGGCGCGCTGTATATTGATGAGATTAGTACGCAGAGACTAACGGACGAAGCCATCCGCTTGACTGGACTGGCTAACCCGAACAGTGGCCCACAGCTGCTTCCCTGGCTGAATGAGCACAGCCGAAGGAACCCGGAAGATCCGGATCGATTCCAGGATATCCGGAAGGAGACCGTATCGAAAGCATTGGAAGAGGCGGGCGCGCTTCCGGAAGAGGTACAGCAGATGTTAAGAATCCGGCAGCAGCTCGGAAAAACGTCCATCAAAAAATATGTCACGATGGCTACAGCGAAGGGAGAAGGCGATCGGGTGCGCGGCTTGACGCAGTATTACGGGGCGAACCGGACGGGGCGCTGGGCGGGAAGGTTGGTACAGATGCAGAATCTCCCGCGTAATTATATTAAGACATTGGACTATGCGAGGAAAGTTGTCAAAGCAAAAAACTATGATGGTTTGAAGCTGCTTTATGGAAATGTTCCAGATACGCTGTCACAGCTGATCCGTACCGCTTTTATCCCGTCGGACGGGAATAAATTTGTGGTGGCGGATTTCTCGGCGATTGAGGCGCGTGTGATTGCCTGGCTGGCAGGTGAGCAGTGGGTTAATGAAGTATTTGCTACCCACGGAAAAATCTATGAAGCGACGGCGTCCCAGATGTTTGGCGTGCCAGTTGACCGGATTGCAAAAGGAAACCCGGAATACGCCCTGAGGCAGAAGGGGAAGGTTGCGACACTCGCCCTCGGCTATCAGGGCGGTACCGCGGCGCTGATCGCGATGGGCGCGTTGCAGATGGGGTTAACAGAAGATGAACTTCCGGATATTGTCCAGCGCTGGCGGCAGGCGAACCCGCGCATCCGTGATTTATGGTATGCGGTGGAAAATGCGGCGCTCGCAGTTATGCGGACAGCGCAGCCGCAGGCTATTTACGGGCTGATATTTGCGCTGGAGGGGGATTTGGTTTACGGTCAGTCCTTTTTAACAGTACGGCTGCCAAGCGGACGGAAACTTTATTACCCGAAGCCATTTTTAAGGGAGAATCAGTTTGGAAAACTGGCGCTGCATTACTACTCGATCGGTCAGCAGAGCCGGAAGTGGGAGATAACATCTACATACGGCGGGAAAATGACGGAGAATATCGTCCAGGCGATTGCCAGGGACTGCCTGGCGGTCACATTGGAACGGATATCATCCAGGCATCTACAGGTGGTATTCCACGTACATGATGAGGTAATTATCGACGCGCCGATGAGTACTACCGTCGATGAGATATGCGACCTGATGGCAGAACCGATTCCCTGGGCGCAGGGGTTGATTCTGAAAGGCGCGGGGTTTGAAAGTAATTATTACATGAAAGATTAGGAGGGGCAAGAATGCAACATAACAGAAAGCTGCAGATCAGCACGGCAGGCAGTAGGAAAGCTACACATTGGCTGAAATCTGATATCATGTGGTCTGAATTTGCAGAAAAACTGAAAACTCCGGTGCGCGGAACAGAAACGCTGGAGCAGTACCTTGCCCTTCCAAAATCTCAGCAGGATGAGCTGAAGGATGTGGGCGGTTTTGTGGGGGGTACCCTGAAAGGTGACCGCCGGAAAGCCGCGGACGTAACAGGAAGGGATTTAATTACACTGGACCTGGACAATATCCCCGCAGGGCAGACGGATGACATTCTGCGGCGCGTGGACGGTCTTGGATGCGCCGCTGCGGTTTATAGTACCCGGAAGCACTCCGGCTACGCACCGCGGCTCCGCGTGATCATCCCGGTGGACAGGACAGGTACTGCGGATGAGTATGAGCCGGCAGCGAGGAAGCTGGCTGCGCTCATCGGCATCGAGTTCTGCGACCCGACGACCTTTGAGGCATCCAGACTGATGTACTGGCCGAGCTGCTGCAGCGACAGCCAGTATGTGGCAGAAGTTTACGATAAACCGTTCTGCAGTCTTGACGGTGTACTTGGTATGTATGGGGACTGGCGGGATATCAGTCAGTGGCCGCAGGTTCCGGGGGCGGATGCAATCGAGCGCCGGAGGCTGGCAAAACAGGAAAATCCGCTGTCTAAGCGCGGTATTATTGGCGCCTTCTGCCGGACGTATACCATCACACAGGCGATGGAAAAGTTCATTCCGGAGATGTACGAGGAAACTGCGATGCCGGGGCGATACACCTACACAGGTGGTTCTACGGTCGGCGGTGCCGTGGTTTACGATGGGGACTTGTTCCTGTATTCCCATCACGCAACGGATCCGTGTAGCGGTCAGCTAGTAAACGCGTTCGATTTAGTCCGGCTTCATATGTTCGGCGATAAAGATAACGACGCCAAAGACGGGACGCCGGCTGCTAAATTACCGTCGTTTGTTCTGATGAGCCGGTTAGCCCAGGACGATAAGCCGGTGTCTGAATTACTCTCAAAGGAGCGTTATGAACAGGCAAGGTCGGCATTTGAGACACCCGCGACAGGGACGGAGGCATCGGTACCGGATTATGATTTGTCCTGGCTTTCGAAGCTGACCAAGGATGGCAATGGAAGATATGAGAAGACCATAAACAACGCGGTGATCGTCCTGGAAAACGACCCGCTTTTAAAGGGGAGAATCGTGACGGATGAATTCGCATCCTGCGGTATGGTTCTGGGGCGCGTGCCGTGGGACCAGAGGGACGAAAAACGGCGCTGGACGGACGTGGATGACGCAGGTTTTTACCGTTATGTAGAGGTGTTCTACGGGCTTACGGGGCGGGAAAAACTGGACCATGCGCTGCTGATCGTCAGCGCCCAGAATAAAATTAATGACGTGAAACATTATCTGCAGGAGCTGGAATGGGACGGCGTGCCAAGGGTGGATACCCTATTGGCGGACTATCTGGGTGCAGACGATACACCGTACACCAGGGCAGTTATGAGAAAAGCACTCTGCGCGGCGGTGGCAAGGGCGGTAGTCGGAGGCGTCAAATACGATTATATGCCGATTTTTACCGGACCGCAGGGGATTGGTAAGAGTACGTTTCTTGCGATTCTGGGAAAGCAGTGGTTCTCTGACAGCCTCACAACTTTCGAAGGGAAAGAGGCGGCGGAGCTGATTCAGGGGACATGGATTAATGAGGTCGGAGAACTGAGCGCGTTCACGAAGCAGGAGACGCAGGTAGTTAAGCAATTTTTAAGTAAGACAGAGGATATCTACAGGGCGGCATACGGTCGCCGGACGGACAAGTACCCGCGGCGCTGCGTGTTCTTCGGAACGTCCAATGACAGCGAGTTTTTAAAAGATATGACAGGGAACCGGCGTTTCTGGCCGGTAGATGTTGGACTGCATCCAGCGAAAAAATCCGTATGGAAAGAGCTGCCGCAGGAAGTAGATCAGGTGTGGGCGGAGGCCTATGCCCGCTGGGCGGCGGGGGAAGAACTGTATATGCCGAAGAATCTTGAGGCGGCGGTCGTAGAGCAGCAGGAAACCCACAGGGAGGCATCCGGAAAAGAAGGTCTTATAATGGACTTTTTAAATAAGCCGGTGCCAATCAGCTGGAACCAGATGGATCTGGTAAAGCGGCGTATGTTCCTTTCCGGGGGTATGCACGTTGAGGAAAAACTAGTTCTTAGAGATAAGATATGTGCAGTGGAAATCTGGACAGAATGTTTCGGCGGAGATCTGAAGCATATGAAAAGGTCTGATAGTATGGAAATTAACAACATCCTGTTGCACGGAAAATGGCAGAGAATCAAAACGCCGCGGGATTTTGGACCATACGGACAGCAAAGAGGGTTTATAAGACCGTCTACATAGTGCCGAAAAAGTTTGTAGATTCTTTGTAGTTTTGTAGCTTATGTAGTTTTCAACGTAGTCAGAATGTAGTGGGGATTGTAGCACCCTCAAAACCGCATAAAACCTAACAATTTTATAAAATAACTACAAAACTACAAACTTACTATAGAGAGTGTAAAAATAAATAAAATATAGATAGCGTGGCGTACATGGCGTACATAATACGAGGGGTTATATACGCGCGTTACGTGTGCGTAAACAAAATATTTTATAAATAAAAATATATAAAGGCGGCGAGGATATGAGAGAAAGAGACATCGAGAAGATTCTGACCGAGGAAGTGAAGCGCGAGGGTGGCAGGGCATATAAGTGGACGAGCCCGGGGAACGCAGGTGTGCCAGACCGGATTGTAATTTTCCCGAATAGGAAACCGATATTTGTGGAGCTGAAAACAGAGGGCGGGAGCTTAAGTCCACTGCAGGTTGTGCAGATAATGCGCCTGCGGGATCTAGGACAGGCGGTAGAGGTGGTTTACGGAGTGGCGGGATTGAGAGCTTTTTTTGAATCATATGGGTACGTGAGGGCGGCAACCAGAATAGCGATCAAGTGCAAAGCGTGAACGGAGGTGCAGGCAGATGGAATTTAAGCCACACGCTTATCAGCAGCATTGTATAAACCGGATTCTGGCGGTTAAAAAAATAGGCTTATTTTTGGATATGGGTCTTGGCAAGACAGTTACGACGCTGACAGCGGTCAAGGAGCTGAAATATAACCGTTTTCAGGTGCGCAGGGTTTTAATCATAGCCCCTAAGAAGGTGGCAGAAGGGACGTGGAGCAAGGAGGCAGCCAAATGGGATCATACCTGTATGCTGCGGGTGTCCCCTGTTCTTGGGAGCCAGGCGAAAAGAATCAAAGCGTTAAATACACCGGCGGATTTATATATCGTCAACCGGGAAAATGTGGTGTGGCTGGTGGATTATTACCGGAATGCCTGGCCGTTCGACATGGTGGTTGTGGATGAGTCCAGCAGTTTTAAAAACCACAGTGCGAAGCGTTTTAAAGCGTTGGCGAGCATGGGTGATAAAATCGACCGTATGGTCGAACTGACCGGTACGCCATCGCCTAACGGGCTGGATGATTTGTGGAGTCAGGTTTATCTGCTGGATGGTGGCGAGCGGCTTGGAAAGAGATACACACAGTTCCGTGAACGGTATTTCCAGCCGGACAAGCGCGGCGCGGACGGTATGGTGTACAGCTATGAGGCGAAGCCAGGCAGTGAGCAGAGCATCCTTGACCGGATATCCGACATCTGCATCAGCATGAAAGCGGAGGACTATTTACAGCTTCCGGACATCACATACCACGAAATTCCGGTGGAGCTGGACGCCAAATCCCGGAAAGCCTATGACGAACTGGAACGGATGATGGTTTTACAGCTTCCGGAAGATGAGGCGGATATCAGCGTTACCAGCGCGGCGGCTCTCAGCAATAAACTTTTACAGCTTGCAAACGGGGCGTTGTATGACGAGGATCACAGCGTACATGAGATACATAACTGCAAGTTAGAGGCGTTTGTAGAGCTGATTGAGTCCCTGCAGGGAAAACCGGCATTGGTTTTTTATAATTACCAGCATGACCGGACGAGGATTTTAGAAGCCTTGGGGAAGTTGCATCTGCGGGTCCGGGAACTGAAAACAACACAGGACGAGGATGACTGGAACGCCGGAAAAATCGATGTGCTTCTGACGCATCCAGCCAGCAGTGCATACGGCTTGAACTTACAGCAAGGCGGAAACCATGTGATTTGGTTCGGTCTGACATGGAATTATGAGTTATATACACAGGCAAATAAAAGACTGCATCGGCAGGGACAGCAGGAGAAGGTAATTATCCATCACCTGATAACCAGCGGAACCCGTGATGAGGACGTGATGCAGGCCTTACAGCGCAAGGAGGATGTGCAGAATTGGGTAATGGAGTCGTTAAAAGCAAGGATTCGAAAAATCCGAGAAATGGCGAAGTGACAGAACGCCAGATGCGAATGGCGATGCGGCGGCAGCGCAAGTCAGGCAAAGTATTCTGCCAAGGCTGCTGCGGGGAGCTGGATCCGGACGGCGAGCTTTCGGATATCGAATACGTGAAGACGAAGAGAAATACGGAATGGTTTTTCCACACAGGATGTTTAAACAGTGTCTGGAAATGCAAAATACAGTGGGAGGCGTAGGGAGGTGGTGCCGTTGGACAAGCGGATATTGGAGCAGTACATAGAGGCCTGCGCCCTGGTCAAGGAGGCAGAAGCAGAGTTGGAAAAGATTAGGAGAGTAAAGAAGCAGCAGGAGCAGGATGCTGTTAAAGGCTCATCACATGATTTCCCATATACGATGCAGACGTATCGGATTGAGGAACTTGCGTATACATCGATGCAAGAGCCAGGTACAGAGGAACGTCTGGAAGAAGTGTTAAAAGAGCGCCTGCGGAAAGCGGCACGGATTAAACAGGATGTGGAAATGTGGATCAATACGATTCCAGTGCGGATGCAGAGGATCATCCGGTACCGGCTTTTCCAGGGAATGACATGGGAGCAGGTAGCTATACGTGTGGGCCGCGGGGCGACTGGAGATAGTGTTCGAATGGAATATGTAAGATTTATGAATATTAGTTAAAAGTTTGTTCGTTTTGTTCGCAATGTTCGTTTTCAAAGTGCTATAGTGTATCATGAAGCTAAAGGCTTATAGCTGGCAGCTTCAACGGACACGCTTGCAAGAGCGCTGAATAATCCTCCGTATATACTTCAATCCCCGCTGGATGACGGCTCCGGCGGGGATCCCCCTGGGGCGTAGCTCAGTCGGTTAGAGCAGCTGGCTTATATCCAGTGTGTCGAAGGTTCGAGTCCTTTCGTCCCGATGGTTTCATGACCATAATTGATTTTCTCCCGAGGGCACCTGTCGAAAAGATAGGTGCTTTTGTTATGTCGATTTTCATGCGGCGCACACGGCACCAGCAAGCAACACCTCCGAGAGGCAGCGCCAGGCTGTCTCCTATGGTGCCGGTGGGATCGTATTTTAGAAAGAGAGGTGAGCACGAGTGACAGAAAAACAGAAGATTTTTGCAGATGAATATCTGATTGACCTGAATGCCACCCGGGCTTACAAGGTCGCATATCCGCGGGTCAAGAATGATGAGACTGCAGCAGCTGCGGCGGCGCGACTGTTAAGGAATGTTAAGGTTGCGGCGTATGTCGAGAAGCGGATGCAGGATCGGCAGAAACGGACAGAAATCACCCAGGACATGGTGCTGCAGGAACTGGCTGCCATTGCATTTGCCAATGCTACGGACTTCGCTCAGATCGTGAATAATAGAGTGATCCTGACAAATACAGCAGATCTGTCGGAAGGGCAGATGAAGGCAATAGCCGGGATAAAAAAAGGCAAGAACGGAATAGAGTTGAAGCTGAATGACAAAGAGAAAGCTTTGGAGTTGCTGGGACGTCACTTGGGAATGTTCAAGGATCGAATAGAGGTCTCCGGCCTGGATGATGAGAAGGCTAAGCTGGACGATATTCTGCAGCAGATGCGAGGTGGTGGCTAGTGAGTGCTGAACGTCTGGTACTGTCAGACAAGTACAAGGCATTCCTTCAGTGTAATGCTCCGGCAGAGTTTCTGGAAGGCACGACGGCGGCCGGAAAGACGACAGTAGGGCTGTTCAAATTTATGTTGAAGGTGGCAGAGTCACCGAAGAAGCTGCATATTCTGGCAGCGGATGATACCGGAGCGGCTGAGAAGAATATCATCAACAAGGATCTGGGAATCCTGGATGATTTTGGAGTCTTAGTGGAATATAAGGGCAACGGATCCGGAGAATACAAGATGCCGCATATCCTGTTCCATACATCCGGCGGCGACAAGATCATCTTTGTAGTAGGCTACGGGAATAAACGGAAATGGAAAGACGCTTTGGGTGGTCAGTATGGATGCCTATACATTGATGAGATCAACACTGCAGATATTGATTTTGTACGTGAGGCATCCATGAGGTGCGATTACTTGATGGCGACTCTGAATCCGGATGATCCAAGCTTGGATGTGTACAAAGAATATATTAACTGCAGCAGACCGCTTCCAGAGTGGGAGTCGGAGACTCCGCAGGAAATTAAAGACGAACTAAAAGAAGAACCAAAGCCCAGCTGGGTGCATTGGTTCTTTTCTTTTGACGATAATGCCGGTCTTCCGGAAGAAAAGAAGCAGCGGATCATCCAGAACACACCGAAGGGTACGAAGATCTGGAAGAACAAGATTCAGGGACTCAGAGGAAAAGCATCTGGACTTATTTTCCCGAATTTCGACCGGAAGAAGCATGTGGTGACATCCGCATGGGTGCAGGCAGAAGTGAGAGCAGGGCGGATCCGATGGAAGAAATTCACTTGCGGAGTCGATACGGCCTACTCCAGTAAGTCCCCAGATACAATTTCCTTTATCTTCCAGGGAATCGCAATAGACCGGAGACTCATCACCCTGAAAGAAAAGGTGTATAACAACCGGGACCTGGAAACCCCGATAGCACCCAGCGACACTGCAGTTAAGTTAGTCGGCTTCCTGGAACAATGCCGGAGCGAGTGGGGATTTGCCAAAGACGTATATGTGGACAATGCTGACCAGGCAACCATGACAGAGCTTAAGAAGTATAAGCGCCTGCATGGCTGCCTTTACAATTTCTGGGATGCCTATAAGAAATTCGGAATCATCGACCGTATCAAACTGCAGCTTGGATGGATACAGCAGGGCTGCTATCTGGTAGTCGATGAGTGTGAGAACCATCTGGCTGAGATGGAAAAATACAGCTGGAAGGAAGATAAGGACGAACCAGAGGATAGAAACGATCATACAATCAACGCAAATCAGTATAGCTGGATTCCGTATAAGCATTTAATCGGATTCGAAGAGGAGGCATAAAAGTGAGGTGGATATCAAATTTGAGTGAGAGCGTGAAAAGAGGAATACGGAGTTGGCTGAATGTCCAAGGGGCCAGCCCGACAACAATTCGAATCCAAGAAGTAATGGATTATGAGTTATCGGCTATAAGAAACCGTATCTGGTATCGCGGAGATGGAAACGAATTGGAGCAGATGTATCAGCAGAGTCCGGAGATGGTAGATAGATATAAGTTCTGGGCATCCAGGTGCAGCCCGGGAATGGAAATGAGAAAGATCCATACAGGCCTTCCCGGGCTGATTGTGCGTGTTCTTTCTTCTGTTGTTCTATCTGACATGAATGACTTTGAGTTTGAGAACGGTGCCCAGGAACAGCTCTGGAAAGAGATCGAGCAGGAAAACAAGTTCCGGAAGGGATTCGAGGAAGCTTTAAAAGAGGCGCTCTATATCGGAGATGGAGCCTACAAGGTAACAATTGATACATCTGTAAGCCAGTACCCCATCTTGGAGTGGTATCCAGGGGAACAAATAGAGATAATTCGCCAGAGAGGCCGATTGAGAGAAGTAATCTTTAAAAAGTCATATGAGGCCAAAGGAAAGCAGTATGTACTTAACGAGCGCTATGGGTATGGCTATATTATCAACGAACTGTATCAGGGTGAGAAGCACGTTGATTTGAGTGTGTTGGAAGAAACAAAGAATCTGCAGGATTTCACATTTGACAGAAAAACAATCTTGGCTGTGCCAATAAAGGTTTATGAATCAGCGAAGTGGAAAGGCCGTGGCGGCTCAATCTTTGATGGAAAACTGGACAGTTTCGATGCGTTTGATGAGACGTGGTCTCAGTGGATGGATGCGCTCAGGGCTGGAAGAGCCAGAACGTTCATTCCAGAGGCTTTTTTGCCGCGCGACCCACAGAATGGCATGCTACTGAAGCCGAACGCATTTGATAACCGCTACATCGCCGGGAATGACAATATGGCGGAGGATGGAAAGAACCAGATCACCACAGAACAACCTGTAATTCCTCATGATGGCTATCTTGCGTCTTATATCACAGCCCTGGACCTGTGTCTGCAAGGAATCATTAGTCCAAGTACATTGGGGATTGATACCAAGAAGCTGGATAATGCAGAAGCACAGAGGGAGAAAGAGAAGACAACCCTTTACACCAGAAATGCTATCGTAGAGGCATTGCAGGAAACACTTCCAGAAGTGGTTAGTGCCGCTGTAAATGCCTATAATATCTTGATTGGTCGGCCGGTCGAAGAAGTAAAGGTTGACATTCCGTTTGGAGAGTATGCCAACCCGTCTTTTGAAAGCCAGGTGGAGACCTTGTCGAAAGCAAGACCGGGAACCGCTTTGATGAGCATAGAAGCTCAGGTGGAAGAGTTATACGGTGATTCTAGGGATGATGAATGGAAGAAAGAAGAAGTCGCAAGGTTGAAAACAGAGCAGGGAATTGTAGAAGTAGATGAACCGGGAGTCAATATGGCTGCCGGTATTTTCGGTATAAATCTTGGAGGTGATGGCGGTGCGGGTCAAGGTAATGAACCGCATGTACCGAATGAGCCGGAAGGAGTACCAGGGACTCCTGGAAGTGGCCAGGCAGCAGGTGCAGCAGGGCGTGTACGCGATTGAAAAGAGTGATTACGCAGAACTAAGGTGCGACAAGTGCCGGAGTGTGACACAGCTAAAAACGCTTATACGGCAGTTTAAGGGTGCAGGCTATAAAGTGTACAGTAACCGAGTAAAAGGCGAAGAATCGGCGGCTGATGCGTCCGCAGGTGGTAGAAATGGCTGACGAGTATGACATCACGAAAGCGTTTGCAAGGATCGAGGACGAACTGATCGCCTCAATCATCCGGAATATGGACCGCCACCGGGCCGAAGAGACCGAAGAGGGATTCGAGTGGAGCGCCTGGCAGGTGGAACAGCTCAAGAACCTGGATCGTTATAAGCGGGAAAACCAGAAGAAATATAAAAAGCAGTTCCAGGACATTAATAAGCAAATCAAAGTCCTGATTGGAGAAATGCGTGACAGAGGCAATATGGAGCAGGAGATCCGGATCCTGGAAGGCATTAAAAAAGGTTATACGCCTAAAAGAGTGCAAAAAGGAGTGTCTGGAAAGTTTTTTGAAGTGAACGACCGAAAATTGGAAGCTCTTCAACAAGCAACGACTTCGGATATGCAAAAAGCTGAGGTGGCAATTCTCAGGAGGGCAAACGATGCCTATAGAAAAGCCATCTACAGTGCCCAGGTATATGCGAACGCAGGGGCAGGAACCTATGAAAAGGTAGTGGACATGGCTGTCCGGGACATGGCAGCCAATGGCCTCAAGTGCGTAGAATATGCCAATGGAGCCAGGCACACGCTCCCGGACTATGCAGACATGGCGATCCGAACAGCATCCAAGAGAGCCTATTTGCAGGGTGAGGGAGAAAAGCGCAAGGAATGGGGAATCTCCACGGTCATCATGGCAAAGCGCGGAAATCCATGTCCCAAGTGCCTCCCCTTTGTCGGTAAGGTCCTGATCGATGATGTGTGGAGCGGAGGCCCGTCGGATGGAATCGACCCAAGGACGGGAAAGAAATACCCCCTCATGAGCTACGCCATCAGCAAGGGCCTTTATCATCCCAGATGCAGAGATTCCCACACAACCTATTTTCCGGGGATATCCACAGCAGATGATACTTGGACCAAGGAAGAGCTGGAAGAGATTGGCATGCAGAATAAACTAGAGGCCCGGCAGCAGTACGCAGAACGCCAGGAAGAGAAGTACGAACGACTGGCTGAGTATTCGCTGGATTCGGAGAACAAAGAAGAATACGCCAGAAAGGCAGAGGAGTGGAAGAAACAGCATCCTCCGGGATGGCGGCGCCAGTTTATGCGACAGCAGGAAGAAAAGACATGGCGAGAGGAGTATGCCGAAGTCAAGAAAAAGGAAAACATTGTAATAGAACGATTAGACATTCTCACCAAAGAAAGTAAAGAGTGGGAATCTAAGTACTTTGAATCGTTTGACGAGAATGGAATCGCGAACGAAGAGTACGCGGAGAAGTTTCTTTCTTATGAACCAGAAATCGACAATCTCACAAATCAACTTGAAAAAATTCAAAATGAAAAACGTGCGTACGTCAAGAAATGCGTAGAAGAAACCGAAAAGAGCATGATAGAATCAGGCATGGCTGAAAACGTTAAGTTGTCGGAAAAAATGACGGTGGAATCAATGGATACCATAAAGGCAGCGCTGAAAGAAATGGTGGTAGATGGCGGATTGCCACCGTTGAAAGGCGTGAGGTATAGCCCGGCATTTGTTGAGAAATATGGAGGTAAAGACGTTGTTGCCTTTTATAACTGGCAAGATAAGACTATGTATCTTGGGGAGCTACTGACAGATTCAGAAGCATATAGAGAACACAGGAAGATTGCAGAACAAAGCTTTCAGGATTTCCACGCTAAAAATATCCCTGCGTGGAAAATAGGAGTGGAAGATTTTGAAAAAGAAATAAAGGGCGAAAGCGACAGCTTGAGAAGAAGGTATCTAACGAAAATGAAGAATGACACTCTCGCTGAATTGGCTACAGAGCGAAATCTTGTTGTGGAGGATGCGAAAGATGCGATCATCCATGAATATGGCCATCATCTCCACAACACTGTCAGCCCAAAAGAAAATATATTCGGTGCCAAGGAATTGAAGTCGAGGAAATTTGCGGACACATTCGAGTGGGGGCAGAGTCATGAGGGCAAAGTGATAGCCGCAAAAGTCAGCAACTATGCAGCAGAATCGCCTCTTGAAGCATTTGCAGAAAGTTTTGTAGCGTATCAAAAAGGCGAAGATATACCAGAAAGTTTGAAAAATGTAGTGGAAGGGGCTATTAAAGAAGTCGGTGGGAAAATAAAACCATCTATTGCAAAACGTGGCGTATCTGGTACAATGAAGATGAATCTGCAAACATTTGCGAATGTCCCAAAAGAAAAACTTGTTAATTATGCATTAAACCCAACACATCCCGTCGGCAAAGAGAAAGCAAGGGCATTTAAGTCGGCGTTGGGGTATACCCAAGAAAATAGTGAGGATTTACGCCAAAAGATTCTCGGGTTGTTCAGCGAAGATAAGATGGTGCTTAAATATGAAGGAGAGTATGGCAAACAATATGAGCAGGTCATGAAGATTACGGGTCCGAACGGGAAAACGGCCAATGTATTGACCGCATGGATTAAGGAAAATGATTCATCAGAGCCAAGATTAGTGACATTATATGTTACAGATAAGGAGGGAGAATGAAACAGTATGATACCGTTTTGTTAAAAGACGGACGTAAAGGAGTTGTAGTAGAAATCTTCGAGGATGCCTGCATTGTTGATGTTGGTAGTTCTCCAAAAGATTGGGAGACAATTAGTGTGAAAAAAGAAGATATTGAAAAGGTATTATAGTGCCACCGGTTAGCGGACTGGTGGCATTTTTGTATTCTTTTTTTTTGAGGGAGGGGGGTATATAAGACGATGTCCGAGATATGCAGAAAGGAAATAACCACATGATCGACATCAGCTGTGCAGGAAACGTTCTGTGTGGAGTGGTAAACATTACCTACGACGCGATGACGAAAATCATGCGGGACAATTTTATAAAAGATGATTTTATAGAACTGGTTTTCGATGGCGGACTGAAAGGCATGGTCCGCAAGAGAGAAATCGTCTGTTTTGTAGAATCATCAGAAGAGGTATAGGCACGCTGTGAGGCGTGTTATTTTTATGCCCAAACGCGAGTATGGCTCTAAACTCTGCGCGGCCGGTGACACCGATGAAAATGGACAGGTAACAAGAGAGACACTCTCATAAATGGAAAGGAGCACGAAGACATGAGAAAGAAATTCCCGATGAACTTACAGCTTTTTGCTGAACCTGGTAATCCGACACCACCGGAGCCACAGCCAACACCGCCAGAACCACAGCCGACACCGCCGACAATTGACTATGGAAAGATTCAGCAGATGTTGGATGGTACTCTGGCTGCTAAGGAAGATACGGCATTGAAAGCCTATTTTAAACAGCAGGGGCTTAGCCAGGAGGAGGTTGAACAGGCAATCGCAGCTTTTAAGGCTGAGAAAGCAAAGAATCAGCCAGATGTAGGTGCTATGCAGTCACAGCTTGCTAAGGCGCAGACAGCGGCTCAGGAGGCCCAGATTCAGAGTGCCGGAGTGCTGGCGGCAGTTGAACTGGGGATTGATTCTAAAACGATTCCATATGTCCTGAAAATGGCAGATCTGAGCCAGGTTATCGGGCAGGATGGAAAAATCAACGGTGAGGCTTTAAAAGCTGCCATCAATAAGGTTCTGGAAGACGTTCCAGGACTGAAACCTCAGGCAGGGGCTACGGGTTTCGTGCAAGTTGGGGCATCTAGTGGAACCATCGGAGAGCCTCAGCCAGGAACACAGACACCGCAGGCGAGCGTACCGACTAAACGTTGGAACCGCTTCAACAACTAAGAAAGGATAAGGTGAATATATGCCGAATTTAAACTATGCCCAGGTATGGGAGCCGGAACTTTTAGAAATCCTTATGCAGGGAGCATTAACGTCCCCATTTGTAACTACTAACGTAAGATGGCTGGATGCCAAAACCTTCCATTTTACCCAGATGTCCACATCCGGATACAAGAATCATAATCGCAATGGCGGATGGAATAAAGGTAATTACGCGCAGAAAGATGTGCCGTTTACAGTTACTCATGACCGCGATATTTCCTTCCTGGTAGATAAAGCGGATGTGGATGAGACGAACGCAACAGCATCTATCCAGAATATCTCCAGAACCTTTGAACAGACTCAGGTAGTGCCGGAGACGGATGCACTGTTCTTCTCCAAGGTTGCTCAGGCAGCTCAGAAAGAAGAGGGCTATCATTCTACTACTGCGATTGCGGCCTATACTAAAGCAAAGGTCTTCGGAATGTTGAAAGATATCCTGGCAAAAGGCAAGCTGAGAAGATACAAAGCAAATGGAAGCCTTGTGATGTATGTTTCCAGCGCTATCATGGATGCGCTGGAGCAGTCCACAGAGTTTACCAGAAAGATTGAACTGACCCAGATCGCAGAGGGTGGTATTGGCATCGAGACCCGTGTTACTGACATTGATGGTGTGGCAGTCATGGAAGTTGTAGATGATGAGAGATTCTATGACGCATTTGACTGGGAGCCGGAGGCAGGTGGTTTTGAGCCGCAGAAAAAAGTAGCTTCCGGTACCGCAAAGGCAGGCGCACACAAGATTAATGTTCTGGTTGCCTGCGGTCAGACCTGTAAGACCGTTCCGAAAATCTCCAGTATCTATTATTTCGAGCCTGGCGCGCATACGGAAGGTGATGGCTATCTGTATCAGAACCGTTCCTTGTCTGATGTGTTTGTATTCCCGAATGGCAAAGACGGCAAGGTGGACAGTGTATTTGTTGACGTGGATACAGCAGAGTTTGGAGCCTGATTGGAGGTGATCTTATGGCCTATGATCCGTATGTGACCACCGAATATTATCTGACAGAGTATGCCGGCAACACCGTGTCTGAGGATGAGCTTTTAAAAGCTCTCCGCCAGGCTTCCCGTCACATTGATTCCCTGACTTACAACCGAATTGTAGGTCAGGGATTTTCCAATCTGACAGAGTTTCAGCGGGAGATTATCCGGGAGGTAGTCTGCCAGCAGGCTGATTTTGAAACAGAAAATGCGGACGAAATCAGCACAGTCTTGCAAGGGTACAGCATCAACGGAGTGTCAGCGCAATTTGGTAGCTCCTGGAATGTGTTTACGGATAAGGGCATAGCCATGAAGCGCGATACATACGCTCTGTTGTGTCAGACGGGCCTGTGCTGCCGGTTAGCGAGGTGAGACCATGAAATATCCATGCTTAGTGCCAAAGCGCCTTTGCAAGACACCTGTGCACGTACATTTGGAGTCAGAAGAGATTAACAACCTCGGAAACCCGAAATACTTCCTAGATGCTGATTTGCTTTGCAACTGGCAGGATAAAGCAAAGACAATCCTGACGGCTGAGAAAAAGTTGATCCAGATTACAGGGACAGCCCTCTTCCCAGGAGACATTGCCCCACAGATGCCGTCTCTCAGCGGGGGAACCATCACGGTATTTGGTGAAGAGAGACGGATTGAGCAAGGCTGTAAGAACCGGAATCCGGATGGCACGGTAAATTACTGTGGCCTGGAGGTGATCTGATGCAGATTAAATCAACCGTAAAGTTAAATATGCCTCGTATTAAAGAGCTGACACAGGCAGCAGTGAAGGCCCTAGAGATGACGGGCGAGGCACTGCATACAGAAGTTGTACAGGCGCAGGTACTCCCGTTTGATACAGGAAACCTGCAGAATGAGAGCACCTTTGTGGATTATTCTGAATCAGCATCCGGTAAAGTCAGCCTTGTTTCATCCACACCATATGCCAGAAGGCTGTATTACCATCCGGAGTATAATTTCCAGACAAAGGAAAACCCGAATGCAAAAGGAAAATGGTATGAGGATTGGCTGCCGGGCGGAGCAAAAGCGGACTTTGCCCCAAATGCATTCAAGAGATTTTATAAGGAAGTGGGTGATGTGTAATGCTAACAATTGCGGCGATCAGAGAGTGGATTGCATCATTTAGAGTGGCCACGGATGAGCATGTATACATCGGGAAGCTGGACAACAAACAGCAGAAGTCAATAGGTGTATATGCGAGAAATGGCTCCGGCCCTCCGGAGATCGCGCTTGGCGGCCTGGAGTGCACCACCTACGGAGTCAGACGGCTGTCGCTTTTGGTTCACTGGAACCGAAGCAAGTCAGAGAGCGAAAAAGCAGCATATGAGCTGTATGAGAAATTTGAACACATATCCAGCCTGGACATAGGAGAAACCCACATTGATTATCTGAGACTAATGGTACCAGAACCACAGGACGTTGGTACGGATGACAATGGGGTATATGAATACGTGATTTGGCTGGATTTGATTTATCGAAGAAAGTGAGGACGAATATATGGCAGCAGGAACAGTATATCCGGTAAATAACAATAAATTTAAAGTCGGTATCGATAACAGTGAATCTGCGACTACGGTGATTGCGAATCTTACCAACTTCGCACCGTCTATCGAGGGCGGGATCGAGGAGTGGAACCCGATGGAGGCAGAAGGCTGGGGCGATGCCATGATGACTAGTAAAAAACTTAGCTTTTCTTTCCAGGGTAAGCGTACTTATGGCGATCCGGGTAATGACTTTATTGCTGGTCTTGCGTGGAAATCCGGTAACGATGTAGTTGCTCCATTTGAGTGGGAGATGCCGTCTGGTGCAAAAGTAGCTTTTACGGCAATCATTAACGTGACAACTCCGGCAGGCGGAGACAGCACAAACGTTGATGCATTAGAGTTCGAAGTCAAATGTAAGGGTAAACCAACTTTTACACCGGCAGCAGCATAAACAGGAGGAAGAAAAAATGGCAAGAGTAGTAGATATCACAGATAAACTGAGCTTTGATGAAAATCCAACACTGGTAGTTAAGGGTAAGAAACTGGAAGTAAATGCGGATGCTCCTACCTTACTGAAGGTTATGAGCCTTCTTGGAAATAAGGAGCCGGGAATCGATGAGATTCTCGGGGCATACAATCTGATTTTCTCGGAAAAGGCAAAAAAAGAGATTGAAGCATTAAAACCTTCATTCGGAGATATGGTGATCATCATCCAGGAAGCCGTTTCTCTGGTTACAGGAGGGGTATCACAGGGGGAGCGTTGACCCGTACTACGATCTATTTGAGGACTGGGATTTGATAATTTCCAGTTTTCTGACGCAGTACGGGTTACGAATCCGGACAAAAGAATTTGAGTCGGTCAGCTGGGATGAGTTCCGCTCCCTTCTGTCCGGCTTGTCTCCGGATACTCTGCTTGGGCGAGTGGTGGCGATCCGGTCTGAAACGGATGAAGATATCCTAAAACACTTTACGAAGGACCAAAAGCGAATACACGATGCCTGGAGAATCAGGAGAGCCGAACGCATGACAGCCGAAGACTACGACCAGCAGATGGCGGAACTGGAACGGATGATGTCCGCTTTATGTGGAGGTGGTTGAGATTGAAAAGATAAAACCTAAAAAAGTCCGGTGCCCCTACTGCGGGCATCCGGTTAATGCGAATCAAGCAGAGGATGCCGTATGTAAAGGCATCTTTTTTAAATGCAAGAACAAAGAGTGTAGAAAAATATTTGAACTAAGAATCTAAGACGCTGTGCCGATGTGCCTGTCTTACTACAAAGGCAGGTGAAATAGATGGCAAAGGAAAGCAATGATAGTGTTGGCCAGATCGGGCTAGACCTGGTCGTGAATAAAAACGATTTTGAAAAGCAGATGACCGGCATTCAGAGCCTGGCAAAAAAAGCAGGTGCTGCCCTTGCTGGGGCATTTGCCATAAAGAAGTTGGTTGATTTTGGCAAGTCCTGTATTGAGCTTGGCTCTGATTTGTCTGAAGTCCAGAACGTGGTGGATGTGACTTTTCCGCACATGTCTGGGCAGATCAACCAGTTTGCCCAGAATGCAGCAAAGCAGTTTGGTTTATCAGAAACGATGACAAAACGCTTTGCAGGTACTTTTGGAGCAATGGCAAAAGCATTTGGCTTCGGGGAAAAGGCAGCCTATGACATGTCTACGGCTCTGACCGGCCTGGCCGGTGATGTGGCATCATTTTATAACATCAGCCAGGATGAGGCTTACACAAAGTTGAAGTCTGTATTCACGGGCGAGACGGAAAGCCTTAAAGACCTCGGTATCGTCATGACTCAGGCAGCGCTTGACAGCTATGCTTTAGCCAATGGTTTCGGTAAGACTACTGCAAACATGTCGGAGATGGAGAAGGTTGCCCTGCGGTATCAGTTCGTGCAGAATCAGCTGGCAACGGCAGCAGGAGACTTTTCCAGAACTTCGGACGGTTGGGCAAACCAGGTGCGCATTCTGCAGCTGCAGTTTGAGAGCTTAAAGGCTACGATCGGCCAGGGACTTATCAATGTACTGTCTCCGGTCATCCACGTGATCAACACGATTATCGGAAAGCTGATGAGCCTTGCAAACGCATTCAGGGCATTTACTGAGCTTATTACCGGCAAAAAAGGGTCTGGCGGTGGAGTATCAGCCGCGGCAGCAGGCATGGAGTCTCTTGCGAAATCAGCGGATAAGGCAGGGACGGCCGCATCCGGAGCCGGAGGCGCAGCCAAAAAGGCAGCCAAGGACCTCAAAGGAGTATCTACGGGAATTGATGAGCTGAATATCATCAGCGCACCGAACGAAAGCGGGGGAGGAGGTTCTGGCGGTTCTGGTGGAGGCGGTGGCTACGATGCGGACGATTTCGACATGGGCACCCTTCCGGATGATGAGGATATCGTAAGCGAGAAACTCAAAAAGATTGCCGAGCTTTTAAATCAGCTGAAAAGCTCATTCTCCTCTGGTTTCTGGGATGCATTCGGCGACACGGCAGTATTTGACTCTATCCAGGCAAGCATTGATTCTATCAAGAAAAGCATAAAAGATATTTTTGCTGACAAGGATGTGCAGGCAGCCGCTCTTGATTTTGCCAATAAATTAGCCTATTCGATGGGTCAGGCAGCCGGTTCGGTATCGAGCATAGGAGCTACGATTGCAGATAATCTTCTCGGTGGACTTGACCTTTACCTGCAGCAGAATTCCGGCAGAATTAAGAAATACCTGATTGCCATGTTTGATATCGGTGGGGATATGGCTTCGATTTGCGGGAATTTTGCCGAGGCTCTTGCGGAAGTATCTACGGTTTTTCGCGGTCCTGTGGCCAAACAGATTACTGCGGATATTATAGCGATTTATGCGGATGCCTTTATGGGAGCAACGCAGCTGGCTTTCGCATTCAAAACCGATATTCTGGATTTGCTTCTAAACCCATTCATTGATAATGCTGACCTGATTAAAGAGGCCTTAGATGGCTTACTGGAAGTGGTTCAGACAGTAACAGGAGCTATCAGCGAGCTGATTTCCGTGTTTGTCGATACGGTAGTTGAGTTATATGAAACGCATATTTCTCCGCTGATTGTCAGTGTGAAAAATGGTATTTCGGATATAGCTGGCCATCTCTTGAATGCGTTTAATGCGTACATTCTTCCGGTGTTGCAATCAGCCGCCGACAGATTGGCCGATCTTCTGGTTGAGATTCAGCCATTTATGCAGAAAATCGGAGAGTTTATCGGAACGATAATCGACTGGCTCCGGGTATTGTGGGAAAACTTGCTTCGTCCATTTATAGCATGGGTTGTTGATACCCTTGCGCCTCTTGCCGGTACGGCTCTGCAGTTGATTTCTGATGCTTTCTTTGATTTCTTGGATTGTGCTGTTGGTGTTTTGGACGGTGTCATGGGGGCACTCAACGGTCTCCTGAATTTTATTACAGGGGTTTTTACAGGCAACTGGAGCATGGCCTGGGATGGCATCAAGAGTATTTTCAGCGGAATCTGGGAGATAATTAAATCTGTTTTTACACTTATTCTTGATCAAATGCAACACACACTGGGCGGCGTTTTGGCGTCGATAAAAGCAGTGTGGGAGTCCATCTGGAATAACATCAAAGCATTTGCCTCAGCTCTCTGGACGGCGATTAAAGACTTAGCGGGTACTTTGTTTGGAGAACTCAGGGATAAGCTTTCGGAAATCTGGGATGCGGTAAAGGCAACAATCGAAGAAAAGTGGAATGCTATCCACGAGTGGTTTTCCGACATCTGGCAGAAAATCAAAGCCGTTTTCAATATCGAGGAAATGGTTGAGGTCGGCAAGGGTGTCATGAATAAACTCTGGGACGGTTTGAAGGATGTGTGGGAAGAAATCACTTCATGGCTTAACGGAATCGTTCAATATGTCACAGAGATCTGGGATAGTGTTTGCAATACTGTGAAGAACATCTTCAAGAAGTCAAAAGAGGCCGACGATAATGATGACGATGATGAAAAGGGATCTTCGAAAAAGAGGAAAAAGTCGAGCACTGCCACCGGACCGGCAAGAGAAATCAGGGCCCATGCGAGCGGTGGTTTCCCGAAATCAGGAAATCTCTTTATTGCAAATGAAAATGGCCCCGAGATGGTTGGAACCTGGGGAGGCAGGGCAGCGGTTGCGAACAACCAGCAGATCACCCAGGGTATTACCCAGGCTGTCCAGCGCGGCATGAGTTCCTGTCTTGCACCTCTTGTAAATACAGTGGCCCAGGTGGCAAGGAATGCAGCTCCGCCTCTGGCCTCTGTCGGCAGTGTACCATACAGCCAGGAGGAACGCATTCTGGATATAGCTTCGAGAGCATCTGCCCTTGCTTCAAAAGAACCTGACATGAATGCACAGTACCTGTCCACCATGATTGATTTGCTGAAACAGATTATCCACCTGATTGAGAGTATGGATTTGACGGTTAATATCGATATCCGGGAGATCCGGAAGAAACTGACAGAATTGGAAAAGAGATCCGGATATACACTTCGGACCACGTAAGGAGGTGGGAAGATGGCTGTAATCACAATTAACGGGCGGGAATTTCCCGCCCCTGATATCGGAGCGAGCTTTGTAGTGGCGACGAATGTCTCGGATGGAAAGAATGCCCTGGGCGAGTTTTTGGGTCAGCGGGTCGGGCGAGATCAGTATAAAATCGACGGTATGCAATGGAAAATCCTGCCTGCGGATACGTGGTCCGAGATACTGAAGGAGTTTGAAAAGTTCGTGGTAACGACAAGAATTCCGGATATGGTGAACAATACCTGGAAGACCATCCGGATGTATCCAGGAAACCGAACGGCAACTCCGGTAGGGTTTGACAAAAATGGACTTCCAACTATGTATAAAGACTGCAAAGTGAACCTGATAGATTGCGGGGTGATGGAGTAGTGTATTCAGCAAGTGCAGAATATAAAAAGGAGATGCGTCAGAAGTATCGTGACGGCTTAAATCTGCTTCGCGTGACCATCGGTGTAGTAAACCAGGAGGCCCAGGCATCTGCAAGTGTTCTTGAATCCGGAAACTATGCATATTATAGCGATTTAAAGAGACCGCTTGATAATTACAAGGTGGAGGAGTTGTATGCGGTATGTGACCAGGACTATACACCTGCAGACGGAACTGTATATTTCCTTCCAAGAAAACGGGAGGACGTAGTCTTAAATGCCGGAATTGTTACGGATCAACCGCTAGGAGCGGTAGAGATAAGATTTCCGGTTGCTTATGACATAAAGGGATTGACCGTAGATTTTGGGAAAGCTTATCCAGTTGATTTTTCCATCGAGTCTGATTCTGGAACTGTGAATATACAAAATAACTCCGATGTAGTATTTGTAACAGATGAGATTTTTTCAGATGCAACATTCCTTCGCTTCATTCCTAAGCGAATGGTAAATGGACAAGGGAGACTTCGAATTCACCAGATTACAATGGGAATAGGTATTTATTTCGATAATAAAAAAATAAAGACCGCCAGTAAGAAAGAGCGCATCTCGCCTATATCAGAGGAACTTCCTACGTTAGATTTTCAGCTTACGATTGAGAACAAGGACCGGGCCTATGATGTGGAAAACGCAGAGAGTACACTGAACTTTTTGGAACCTGGGCAGGCAGTAGAAATACTGTATGGCCAGGAATTAGATGATAAAAGAATTGAATGGATTCCGGGAGCCAGGACATTTTTGCGTGAGTGGTCAGCGGATGATGACGAAATGAGTTTCTCAGCCTCTGATAGATTTGAGGACCTGGGAGAACTCTATAGACGGGGAAAGTACAGCTCGGAAGGAATCAGTCTTTACGACCTGGCGGTGGATGTTTTGAATGATGCAGGAGTCGATTCAAGAGAATACTGGCTGGACGATTACCTGAAGAATGTAAAAGTGTATAACCCGATGCCGGTAGTCTCTCATCGGGAAGCACTGCAGTTGATTGCGAATGCCGGAAGGTGCATCTTATATCAAAACCGAAGCGGAAATATTGTCATGAAATCTAGTTTTATCCCAGATATGGAGGCAGGTTCTTCTGATGAAGCTTATTTTTCGAGAGTGGCATCTATACTCGAGAGGACCGATAAGCAGGTATATGCGACGACAGAAAAAGATCATACAGATGTATCAGCGACTCAGTTTTTTCTTCCGAGGTCCGGGGATTTTCTGGAAGTCGGATATGTGTCTGATTGCGTGTCTGATGAGGATGGAATATATGAAGAGCCTCCAAAGGTGTGGATTGATATGGAATCATCCTATAAATGCTTTGGAATCACATTAGAATTTGGCCGTAACCATCCGCTGAAAATGATATTTCACAGCTACCTGGGCGGTGAGCTGCAGGAAGACTTTGCAACAGATATCAGCTCAGATATTTTTGTGCTCAGTCATGAATTTCCAGAGATGAATCGCCTTGAAATGGAGTTTTTGGAAGGAGCTCCCCAAGCAAGAGTTTCGCTTCAGAGAGTCGCTTTTGGAGACAGCACTGATTATGAACTTTCATATGGTTCAGAGCTGACCAAAACCCCAAAAGGAACGCAGCTGTCTAAAGTGAAAGAACTGCAGGTGGTCAGAACGATTTACACGGAAGGAACAGAATTACGTCAGCTGGCAAAAGAAATGGTTCCGGATGGCGAAAGCAGACATACATTTTATCTGAATACACCATCACATGGGTATGCAGCGGAGACAGCGGACGGTGTTTCGATCCCGATCATTGATAGTAGTGCGTATTATGTGACAGTTGAAGCTGCATCCGGAACAGAGGTCATTGTGACTGGATCTGAATTCGGCACGACACAGACGGTCACGAAAAAAGAATTAAACGTGTCCGGTACAGTTGAAATGTGGGAAAATCCACTGGTGTCAAGCAGTGCTCTGGCCGCTGATTTGGCAGAGTGGATCGGAGACTATCTCCATTCCGATAGAGAATATGATCTGACATATCGGGGAGAACCCAGGATTGATGCGAATGATATCGCATTTCTTGAAAATAAATATGTTCCGGATTTACTGCTGAGGATTTATGAACACACTCTTAAGTTTAATGGGGCTCTGTCCGGGACTATAAAAGCAAGGAGGGATATGACTCATGTGGGTAGAACCAAAAACAAACTGGAAACAGGATGATTTCTTTAATGTGGGGGACTATAACCGCATAAAGGGAAATCTGAACGAGATCCGGCAGCAGGCACTTTCCCTCTGGCCGGATTTCCGATTCGAGGAGATGGGTGAAGATAAAACCTATGCGGATTATGGCTTTTATACAGATGAAATCAACCGATTTGAGTCGAACATTGACAATATCTGTTCCGGAACATTCCCGTTTGAGACCGGAGAACGAAAAACGTTCTACGATAACCAACCATTTATAGACTGGAAGGAATTGAACCGAATTGAAGAGGCCTGCGGATTGATTTATAGCAATATCCAGGGAGCGATAAACGGAAGAAGATATCTGAATTTTACACTGAATGGAGGCGAATTAGATGCGATTGAAAGAGGATTATAAAGATCCGATATACGAGGGTTCGAAGACATATCGCATTACCCAGAACGCAGACGGAAGCTCCGGAATACTTGACACAACTAAATACACACAGGAAGGGGATCGGTTTGCGGCAAAGGACATCAACAGCACAAACGCTGCCATCAATCAGATAAATCACGTTACACCGGTAACACTGACCGCTACCGGGTGGACGGGTGATTTTGCCCCTTATGTCCAGACCGTAATGATAGAAGGGGTTAAGGCTGATGATTCCCCTATCGTAGTAAGCATGTTGGAAGACGGGGCATCTGAGGAAGTGCAGAAAGCCTACAGCAAAGCATATGGAATTATTACTTCTGGAACTGGTACAACAGCTGACGGCAGTGTCACTTTCAAGGTATATAAGAAACCGACTACCGATATTACAATCGGACTCAAGGGGGTGTAGTCAATGGGAAGAATATGGATGCCCGGTGGAGGCGGTGGAGCAGATCTGGATGTTATCACTGCGGAAGCAAAAGATGTATTAGCCGGGAAAGTGATTGTCGATAAAGACGGAAATCCTTTGTCCGGTACGATGCAGACCATGAGCGGTGGAACTTATACCCCGTCAACCAGTCAGCAGAGAATTTCTTGTGCTGAGAAGAAAATGACAGGGGATATTATTATTCCAGCATTCACACTGCCGTCTGCAAACGTAATTAAAAAAGGTGTGACCGTTGATTTTTACGGAAAGAAAGTAACAGGAACCTTTCAAGGATATGTGGATGATAAGTTGTGGATTTACAATCATGGAACGTGGTCAAATATGACAACTCCGGGTTTTACAAGTTATAAGGGTCATATAGCTCCGGTAGATTCCGGAGGAACTATTACGTTCACTCAAAATGATACATACCGTGCTGGAGTAACTAAATCATCAATAAATTTCAGTGGTTATAAATATTTAAAAATGAACGTATACGGACAAAAACAGCATTATGGAGCCACTAATGTTAATGCCTCATTCATTGATAACCCGAGTGACTCCATTCTTCAATCAAGTAGTAAGACTGCATTGCCAGATAAAGCATGGACATTGGTTACGATACCGTTAGCTAACGTACAAAAACGGGCTTACCTTCTTGTTGATTTTATCACCATTAGAGGTAGTAGTGGTGAGACAACGGTTGACAGCAAGATTAACGAGATCTACTTATCTAAATACTAATCGAAAGGAGTACACAAATGAACGCATTAGTTATTTATGACGCAACAGGGCGTATTTGGAACATCTCATACGGTGAGACAACCGTTCCACAGGGTTTGACTGCGATTTTCGTTGATATCCCAGATGGAGCAGTACTGAATCACATTGATGTGACAGATGCAAAGAACCCGAAACCTGTATTCGATTATGTCCCGGAGTCGGACATCGGAAGATTACAGAAAGAATTGAAAGAAGCAAACACTACCATCGAGAAACTTGATTCTCAGTTAACTGAAACTCAGATGGCTCTTTGTGAGCAGTATGAGAGTAAGCTCGAACTAGAAGACGAGGTTACCAACACACAGTTAGCCATCTGTGAAGTATACGAAGCACTGACAGCGAAAGAAGGAGGTGAGGTGTAATGGCAATGGTGTATGCGGATCTTATTCGCAAAGGTCGGAAAACAATCGATGATGTACCAGAGAAACTCAGAGCAGAAGTCGAGGCACTGTTAAATGCTTAGGCTGCTGCTCTTTTTAGTGCTGAGGAAGGAGGTGAACGATATGGCAGTTATTTATGCAACTTTAATTGTTAAGGGCAAAAAGACATATGCGCAGGTTCCAGACAAAATCAAACCGCAGGTTAAACAGATCCTGATCGACCTGGAGTGCGAAGAACTGATCGAGGAGTAAGAACATGGAGTTAATTATGCAGTACGCAGCCACACACTGGACATCATGGCTTTTTGCAACCATATCCGGTGCACTCGGTGTGGCCTATCGCAAATTGTCAAAGCAACTCAAGGAAGAACGGGTGAGGACCAAGGCTATCAATGAGGCGGTTCTTGCCCTGCTCCACGACCGCTTGTACCGGGCTTGTCAGTATTATCTGCAGCGAGGGTATTGCAGTTTAGATGATCGCGATAATTTGGAGTATTTGTTTCGGCCATACAAGGCATTAGGCGGTAATGGTACCGGAGAGGAACTGTATCACCGCAGTTTAGCCATGCCGTATGGTCCAGCAGAAAGCGAGGGATAAGAATGGAACTTGGAATTGCGAGTGTAGCAGCTATCACTGCTATTTGTTATCTGGCAGGCGTGGGATGTAAAGCGTCCGAAAAGGTTAAGGATGAGCTTATTCCGGTTGTATGCGGTGTGACCGGTGGCATCCTGGGAGTAGCAGGCATGTATCTGATGCCGGATTTCCCGGCAGGCGATGTGATTAATGCGGCTGCAATCGGTATTACATCCGGCCTTGCAGCAACCGGAGCTAATCAGGTGCTTAAGCAGGTATCCAAGGCCTAAGAGGAGGTGATCCACCTATCTCCCGCGGCAGCCCGGGTGATGGCTGCCATTGCGATATCGCAACAGGGCGGACCTAGTTCTGCTCCTTACATATTATAAAGAAAAGAGGACAAATCAATGATGAAAGCAATGTTATCCCAGCCGATGGCTGGAAAAATGGATGAGGAAATTATCGCAACCAGAGAAAAGGCGATCAAGGCGCTGCAGGCGCGGGGATACGAGATCGTGAATACCCTGTTTACAGATGAGTGGTACAACCGTGAAAACATGGAGAAACGCGGCGTGGTGCAGATCCCGCTTTGCTTCCTTGCAAAGTCACTGGAAAATATGTCTCTGTGCCATGCGGTGTATTTTTGTAAAGGCTGGGAGCAGGCAAGAGGATGCCGCCTTGAGCATGATGCGGCGGTTGCATACGGCCTGACAGTGATTTACGAGGAGGATTAGATAATGGGAAATAAAGAATTTATTGCGCTTTGTAAGAAACATATCGTTGGTTATTTTAATGAGAATGCAGACAAAACTGAACGGAAGAGCATTAGTGAAGATGATGTTTTTGTGGTATGGTTCTGTAAAACCTTGCAGAACCGCAAGGCGCTGCTTAGTACTACTGTTTCAGACGGCATGTACTACGAATTAACGTATAACGGAGATAAGAAAGAACTGTACTTTGATGCATACAAGAAATGGCAGAATATCTGTTTTGAGGTAAAGGAGTGAGACTATGAGAGATATCACGTTATGCCACCCGCGTCTCCAAAAACTCATCACACAGCTTACAAGCGAATGCGCGAATGCCGGACTGCCGATTAAGATTGGGGAATCTTTCCGGAGCGTCGCCGAACAGGACGCTTTGTATGCACAAGGGCGGACTCAGCCGGGCAGTATTGTCACGAATGCTAGGGGCAGCAGCTATAGCAGCCAGCACCAATGGGGCATTGCAGCGGATTTCTACC
>ERZ772901.463-NODE-463-length-39959-cov-3.937625_pt1 | contig 39959 bp, 40 predicted proteins | sample MGYA00512123_ERZ772901 | MGnify/ENA primary metagenome ERZ772901 (study PRJEB29015, sample SAMEA2737711) | human gut metagenome | biome: human gut; feature: human-associated habitat; material: faeces | place: China | collected 2012 ...
TGAAAGGACTTTATCAGATCCAGGTAGGAGATGTGATCGATCTTGGAAAGTCAAAAGACAGTCCGGTCAGACTTTTTGTAGGACGTCAGCCTTGGTTTACAGGACAAATGGGATGTTATAAGAAAAATGTGGCTGTGAAGATTGAAAAATGCATTACGTCACAAATAGAAGAAAAGAAAACGGATATAATGCCGCAGAAGGAAGAAGATCCTGATAACAGTGACGGATCTGTAAAAGAACAAGGATAAATACGCTCCGAAATACGGGAGTATAAATTAAGAATGAAGGAAGAAGAGGAATAAGAAATGGCTAAGATAATGCTGGTAGATGATGCTGCTTTTATGAGGATGATGATCAAGAAAGCTCTCAGTTCAAGTGGATATAACGATTTTATCGAGGCACAGGATGGGGCAGAAGCAGTGAAAAAATACAGTGAGGAAAAACCGGACATGGTAATTATGGATATCACCATGCCAAATATGGACGGGCTTCAGGCTTTGAAAAAAATTCGTGAAGGTGATCCAAATGCCAAAGTTGTTATGTGTACAGCAATGGGACAGGAAAGCATGGTTGTAGATGCGATCAAATCAGGTGCCCGTGATTTTGTGGTGAAGCCTTTTGATGCACAGAGAATTGTAAAAACTGTAAATGACATTTTAGGAAAATGATCCATAAGGAGGGAACTGTTATGGCATTTTTAGGTTCATTCGATATAAGCGCTTCTGGAATGAGCGCACAGCGTGTCAGGATGGATATTGCGGCAGAAAACATAGCAAATATGGACACAACGCGGACAGAGTCAGGTGGTCCATACCGAAGGAAAAATGTACTTCTTGAAAGCTATTCAGATACGTCTTTTGCCCAGGCAATGGAAAATGCAGCACGGGGAAAAGGAATAACCAGCCGTCATGCAGGAGTAAGAGTTTCTGGCATTGTGGAAGATGACAGAGAAGCTAAGAAAGTTTACAATCCGGATCATCCGGATGCGGATGCAGACGGCTATGTGACTATGCCAAATGTGGATGTGCTGAAGGAAACGGTAGACAGCATGTCAGCTACCCGGTCTTATGAAGCAAATGTAACAGCGTTAAACGCAATTAAGCTGATGGCTCAGAAAGCACTGGAAATCGGTAAGTAGAAAACAGGAGGAAAATAAGAATGGGTGCACTCAGCTTTAATGAGATGGAGATAGATGCTCTTGGGGAGATGATGAATATCAGCCTCGGAGCATCAGCGACAGCAATGTCTACCCTTTTAGGATCTACCGTTCACATTACGACTCCAAAGGTAAAGATCCTTACAAGGGATCAGTTTGAGTTTAAAAAGCTGGAACCGGCAGTAGGAGTAGAGATCGCTTATGTAGAGGGACTGGAAGGAAGCAATATTATGATGTTCAGCAGAAATGACGTGCGCATCATAGTAGGAACCCTTCTGGGCGAAGAGGTACCAGATGATAAATTTGAACTGGATGAGATCAACAGAAGTGCTATTTGTGAGGTAATGAACCAGATGATGGGTGCTTCAGCAACGGCACTTTCAGAATTTTTGAAATTTACAGTTAATATATCCACACCAGTTTCTTTTGAGATCACAGACGCAGAAAGCTTTAAAAACAAGTATTTTCCGGAAGCAATTCCTATGGTGGTCATTTCCTTTACCCTTGAGATCGAAGGAAAGCTGAAAAGTGAGTTTTTAAATATTATGCCGGAAAAGCTTGCCAAAAGGCTTTTGGAACCATTTGAGATATCCCTGGAAGAAGCAGCAGAGGTTCAGACAGAAGATAAGGAGTCAGGATCAAAGGCAGCAGAAGAAGCCGCCCCGGTTCCGCAGCCTGAGCCAGAACCGCAGCCAGTACCAGAACCGCAGCCAGCCCCGGCCCCCCAGCCTGTATATACCCAGATGCCGGCAGGTATGGCGGCTGGCATTTCCACAGATATGAATCCGGCTTTATTGCAGCTTTTAAATCAGATGCAGCAGTCACAGATGCAGATGATGCAGATGATGCAGGATATGGAAAAACGGGAACAGGATGAGAAAAAGGAATCCAGGGAACCTGCCCTGATCCGGCCGGCCAATGCGCCTGGTCTTGAATCTTCTGGAAGTGAAAATGGAGAAGAAAGCGCCAACCAGGAAATGCTCATGAAGGTGCCGTTGGAGATATCAGTGGAAATAGGACGCACTAAGAAATTGGTAAAGGATATTCTGGAGTTTACCCAGGGATCTCTTGTAGTCCTGGACAAAATGGCAGGAGAACAGGCAGACCTGTATGTAAATGGACAGTGTGTTGCCAGAGGAGATATTGTAGTAGTAGAGGATAATTTTGGTATCCGTATTACCGATATTGTAACCAGGGATATCAATCCGGAGAGCCCTTAATATGATAACAGATATTGTTTCTACAACAGGTATGCTGCTTGCTTTTGTAGTCATTTTGTTTTTGGCATGGCAGGCAAGCCGGTACCTGGGGAAAAATGCCCCTTATGGAAATAAAGGGGGGAAGGTGCGGATACTGGAACAACTAAAAGTAGGAAACGATCAGTACATTATCCTTCTTAAACTGGATGAAAACCAATATCTGCTTGGGACCAGTCAGACGGGGATCCAGGTTCTGGAACGGTTTAAGGAGGAGAAAACGAATGAATGAGCTGATTACAGGCTTAAATGGAGGAAATGTTCCTGCGCTGGATATTATCATGCTGCTTACCTTTGCAGCATTGCTTCCTTCCATTGTGGTTATGATGAGTTCCTTTATGCGCATCATAATCATACTTTCTTTTACGAGAAATGCAATGGGAGTCCAGCAGACGCCGCCTAATATGGTATTAACAGGCATGGCACTTTTTTTGTCGCTGTATATTATGAGTCCGGTTATAGGCCAGATCAATACGGTTGCCTACGAGCCCTACAAAAATGGGGAGATCACACAGCAGGAGGCAGTAAGCCGCATGGCAGATCCACTGAAGCAATTCATGCTTCGCAATACAGAGAAGGATACGCTGGATCATTTTGTACAGATGTCAAAACAGGAAGTTAAGAAAGATGTGAAAGAATATCCTCTTACTGTTGTTGTACCGGCTTTTATGACCAGCGAATTAAAAAAAGGGTTTCTTGCAGGATTTCTGATTTATCTTCCATTTCTGCTTATAGATATAGTGGTGTCTACCACCCTTATGTCCATGGGTATGGTAATGCTTCCGCCAACTATGGTCTCTCTTCCCTTTAAGTTACTTTTATTTATTACAGTAAATGGCTGGGAACTTTTATTTTCAAGTATGGTACAAAGCTTCCGGTAGGAAAGAGGTGGGAATATGACAGAAGTGCAGATCCTGGATATCATGTATGAAGCATTTCAGCTGGCAATGAAGCTGTCGCTGCCATTTCTGTTGCTCAGTATGATCGTAGGTGTGGTCATTGCTGTTTTTCAGGCAGCCACACAGATCAATGAACAGACAATGACATTTGTCCCCAAGCTGCTGGCTATTATGGTGCTTTTAGGTTTTTTAGGAAGTTCTATGCTGGTTATGCTTCAGGAATTTTTTCAATACATAGTGGAATTGATCGCAAAGGGGTAAAGAAGATCTATGTTTATCACATTTTCAATGGCAGTGATGCGTATGAGCGGAGCCATCGGATTCAATCCCCTTTTTGGAAAAAGTAATTTTCCTGTAAAAATAAGGGCATATTTTATTTTTGCCCTGTCACTGCTCCTGTATCTGTCTGTAGACCAGACCCAGATGGCATATCCGGGATCAATGGCAGAATACATCCTGATGCTTGCGGGAGAGCTTTTTCTTGGGGCAGTGTTAGCCTTTGCAATGGAACTGGCATTCCTTACGATCCGGTTTGCTTCTTCCATTATGGATTATTCAATGGGACTTAGCATGGCTCAGGTTTATGATCCCCAGTATGGAACCCAGTCAACGGTCAGTTCCGGTATTTATTATGCATTTATGGTACTGATCTTTTTTGCCAGCAACAGTCATTTGCGGCTGTTAGCATTGTTTTACCAGTCGGTACAGCTGATCCCTTTTGGAAAAGTGACATTTAATCCCATGCTGGTCCATGTGATCACAGCTGGATTCTGCCAGGGGATCCTTACTGGTATGCAGTTTGCATTTCCAATGATAGCAATTGAGCTTGTATCAGAACTGGCAATGGGGATTCTGATGCGTATCATTCCCCAGATCAATGTTTTTACGGTAAATTTCCAGGTAAAGATCATAATGGGGCTTTTGATGATGCTGCTACTGTTTTCGCCAATGGCAGATTATATAAATACCATCTTTACATATATGTATCAGATGATGTGGAAGCTTTTAAGCAATATGAAACCAGTCTGAAGGGAGTGTCATAGAAGATGGGACAGAGTGGCCAGGAGAAAACCGAACAGCCTACCGCCAAAAAGCGGCGGGATGCCAGAAAAGAAGGAAATATCTTCCAAAGCAGGGATGTAGCTACCGTATTGATCCTGGCAGGCATATTTTTCGGGATCCGCATATGGCTTCCTTTTATATACGGACAGATGAAAACTTATATGACCTGGGTCATAGATGGAGCAGCCCGGTCCTCAGAAGATATGCTTTCAGCCAGTCTTGTTTTTGTTACACTGTCTGTGTTTTTAAAATGTGCGCTTCCTCTGTTGCTTTTAGCCCTTTTACTTGGAATTGTGGCGCATGGAGTACAGACACGTTTTAATGTATCTTTTAAATCCATACGGCCAAAATGGAACAGGCTTAATCCTCTTTCAGGTATAAAACGTCTGTTTTCCATGAAAAATGTAGTAGAGTTGGTGAAAAACTCCATCAAGATAACACTGCTGCTGGCATTGCTTTACAACATACTGAAACGGGATCTGCAGCCCATGGCATCAATGATCGATATGAATCCTGCAGCATCTGCGGCTTATATGATGAAAATGCTCTTTGATCTGCTGATACGTGTATGTATTGCCTTTACGGTCATTGCCTTTGGCGATTATCTGTATCAGCGCTGGGAATATGAAAAAGAGCTTCGCATGACAAAGCAGGAAGTAAAAGATGAGTATAAACAGACAGAAGGTAATCCTGAGATTAAAAACAGGATCAAAAGCCTGCAGCGTCAGATGGCATCCAGCAGGATGATGCAGAAGGTTCCCCAGGCAGATGTGATCATACGAAATCCTACCCATGTGGCCATTGCTTTAAAATATGATCCTGATCATGACAATGCTCCGGTAGTACTTGCCAAGGGATTAGATGAACTGGCGTTAAGAATCGTAAAGGTGGGGGAAGAAAACAATGTTTATACCATTGAAAATAAACCACTTGCACGGGCTATGTACAATTCCTGTGAACTGGACAGGCCGATCCCCTCAGAATTTTATACAGCAGTAGCGGAAATCCTGGTATATCTGTATAAACAGGATAACGGAAAAAATAAAGATAGAAAATAATAGTTGGAGATTAATGGACGAATGAAACGGTTATTGAGTTACTCAGTGGTTATGTTTGTGATCACGATCATATTGCTTTTGATCATTCCCCTTCCGGCGGGACTGGTGGATGTGGCGATCATATTGAATATGTCCCTTTCCATGATGATCCTGGTAATAACCATGACCATTCGGGAGCCATTGGAATTCTCCATATTCCCCTCTCTTTTGCTTATTACCACGCTGTTCCGTCTGGGTATCAATGTTTCAACCACGAGAAATATCCTTTCTCAGGGAGGTTCATCAGGCCGTGTCATTGCTGCCTTTGGTGATTTCGTTTTAAGAGGAAACGTAGTAGTAGGTCTGATCATCTTCCTGATCATCGTGTTGATGCAGTTTATTGTTATCACAAAAGGTGCAGAACGAGTGGCAGAGGTGGCAGCCAGATTTAATCTGGATGCCATGCCGGGAAAACAGATGGCTATTGATGCAGACCTTAGTTCTGGCCTGATCAATGAAACACAGGCAAAGGAACGGCGTGCCAAGGTTCAGAGAGAAGCAGATTTTTATGGTGCAATGGATGGTGCGACTAAGATTGTAAAGGGCGATGCAGTTATGTCACTTATCACAACTGCCATTAATCTGATCGGCGGCAGTATCATCGGTATTGTACAGTCCGGCAGCAGCATCTCAGCTGTGCTGAGTACCTATTCCATTGCGACAGTAGGTGATGGTCTGGTATCCCAGATACCGGCTCTTCTTATTTCTACTGCAACAGGAATGATCGTTACAAGAGCTGTTTCAGAAGGCAGCTTAAATGAAGATGTATCAAAGCAGTTTCTGGCCCAGCCTCATGCTATGATCGTTAGTGGTGCAGCAGTGGCGGTCATGGCTGTGATACCTGGAATGCCGGCAGTAAGGACTCTGGTTGTGGCTGCATGTCTTATGGGAAGCGGATTTTATCTTTCCGGAAAGATAAAAAAAGAGCCACAGGCATTGTCACAAATGGCAATGGCTCCTTCTACCCAGCTTCAGGATTCCCCACAGGCTCAGGCAGCTGCTGCAAAAGAGGAAGTAAGTGAGGAAGAATATTTTAAAGATGTAAATAATGTATACAGCCTTCTTACACTGGAGCCAGTGGAGATCGAGTTTGGTTATAGTCTGATCCCTCTGGCAGATGAGTCAGTAGGCGGAAGGCTGATCAGCAGGATCGTTATATTCCGCCGCCAATATGCCCAGGATATGGGATTTGTGATCCCATCCATCCGGCTCCGGGACAGTTCTTCCCTGGGACCAAGTCAGTATAGTATTCGGATAAAAGGAGAAGAAATTGCAGGAGGAGAGATCCTGATTGATTATTTCCTTGCTCTGGAACCAGAGGAGGTGGAAGAAGAAATTGAAGGTATTGAGGCCATTGAACCGGCATACGGTATACCCAGCAGGTGGATCAAGCCTGAAAACAGAGATCGAGCTGAATTATATGGTTATACGGTCATTGATCCTCTGTCTGTATTGCTCATGCATCTTTCAGAAGTCATCCGGCAGCATTCATACGAACTGCTTACAAGACAGGAAGTGGTAAGGCTTACGGAAAATCTGAAAAAAACAGCTCCTGAGCTGGTGGAAGAGGCAATACCACAGATGATCAGCTACAGTTATTTCCAGAGAGTTCTTACAAACCTTCTAAAAGAAGGAATTCCGGTCCGTGACCTGGAGACCATTGTAGAGAATCTGATGCAGACAGCCTCAGAAACAGGTCTTCCTCCAAGAGAGCTGGACCAGACAGTAGAAAAGATCAGGACAGCTCTTAAACGTACCATTACCCGCATGTACTGTACAGATGGATGCATGAAAGTCATCACACTGGATGCCCAGCTGGAACGGGAAATGGTCGCATCCTTGTCAAAAGGGGAAAATGGCTTATATCTGGCATTAAACCCGGAAATGCTCCAGCATGTGATCCGGCAGCTGGCAGAGCAGATAAAAAAGTTCAGTGGTTTATCACAGAATCCGGTGATCCTGACTTCACAGGTTATGAGGATCCATTTTTACCATCTGGTAGAACCCTTTTATCCTAATATCAGGGTGCTTTCATTTAATGAGATCGCAAATAATGTGCAGATCCAGTCAATTGGAAATATAAGTACAATGAAAAAAGGATCATAAGTGTACGGTCAAATGATATAAACAGCAGATAACAGGAGTGAGTAAAGTTATGGAAGATAAGCAGGAAAAGGCAGAGAAGGAGTTATTTGCGCTTTATAAAAAAACGAAAGATCCGGAAATAAAGAAAGAGATCACAATGCAGTATCTGTACATAGCCAGAACCACGGCAACGAAACTATATGATCTTTATTCTACCACCATGCAGATGGAAGATGCAGTGAATGAAGGTGTGGTGGCGATCATAAAAGGGATCGATATGTATGATCCGGATAAAAACATTAAGTTTTCCACTTACATTACAACGCGGGTAAGAGGAGCAATGCTGGATTATGTAAGAAAACAGGAGTGGATGCCCCGGGGATTTTACAAGCAGTTGGGTATTATAGAATCTGCATGCGAGGACATGAAGCGGGAATTAGGAAGAATACCAACAGTTGATGAACTGGCAAAGCATCTTGGAATAGAAAAAAAACGCTGCCAGAGGATCATTTCCATGAAAAACAGGAGAAATATCCAGTCTCTTGATTTTTTACTGGAAAACCAGAATACATCCAATGGACTCCAGATCACAAACAACGATACCCAGGTACAGCCTGAGGAGGCATGCTTGTGGGAAGAGGATATGCGGGTGCTGGCAGAAGGCATAGCCCAGCTAAATGAAAAAGAGCAGAAAACACTGGCACTGCATTATATGGAAGGTTTGAAAATGGAACAGGTGGGCCGGGTCATAGGTGTCAGCCAGCCCAGAGCATCCCAGATCCACACGATCGCCTTGCGTAAGCTGCGCCATTTTATAGAAACAAAAAATGGAAAGGGGATAAAGTCAGATGTATCAGGGATTTTATAATCTGGCGTCAGGCATGCTGACCCAGAGCAGGAACTTAAATACCATCAGCAATAATATGGTGAATATCCAGACTCCTGGATATAAAAACGAAACAATGGTAAGCAGTACTTTCAAAGAAGAAATGCTTTATCGTACAGGACAGTATAGCAAAGAAAATCCAACCCAGCTGGCAACTGTTTCAAAAATAAAGACAGCAAAGCAGGTTTATACCAATTATGACCAGGGCGGTCTGGAACAGACAGATGGGATCTATGACTTTGCCTTAAATGGAAATGGCTTTTTCTGCATCCAGACATCCCAGGGCATCCGGTATACAAGGAATGGTTCATTTTCAGTAGATAAAGATGGATATCTGGTTTTAAACCAGGCAGGAAGAGTCTTAAACAAAGAAGGACAGCCTGTCCAGATCAAAAATGAGAACTTTACAGTTGATTCCAAAGGACACATTACTGCTGCTATTACAAAACAGTCTGATGGTGAAGAAAGCGGCAGCCAGGAAGTTACCATAGAGGATTATGGAACTTTGAAAGTAGTGGATTTTCCAGATCAGGGGCAGCTTCATGCAGAGGATAATGGACTTTTCTCTACTGCACAGGCAGAAACAACGCCTGCAGATACAACTGTTCAATGGAAAATGCTGGAAAAATCCAATGTAGACATGGTGGAGCAGATGACAGCTATGATGTCATCCCAGAGAGCGCTTCAAAGCGCAGCCCAGTCACTGAGAATGTATGATCAGATCATGAGTAAGTCTGTGTCAGATGTCGGTAAGCTGTAAGGAGGATAAAGAAATGAATATGTCATTTTATACAGGAGCAGCAGGAGCCGGACAGTTTACAAAAAAACTGTCAGTTGTATCCAATAACCTGGCCAATATCAACAATACAGGCTTTAAACCTAAAACAGCGGCTTTTTCTGAACTGATCCACTATAATCTTAATGATTCTGAAAATGCCCAGACAGAGCTGCAGACAGGTTCAGGAGCCAGAGTGGAGCGTACCTGGACGGATTTTAGTACAGCCGGTGCTACTCAGACCGGAAAAGAATATGATTATGCAATTATGGAGCCTAATGCATTTTTTATGATACAGGATCCTGCATCAGGTGAGATCACCTATACAAGAAACGGTCATTTTCACAGGGGAGAACGTGAAGATGGATTTTATCTTACAACAGAAGATGGAAAGCTGGTGCTGGACCAGAACCGGCAGCCTCTTAAGCTGGAAGTAACAGATGTAGAAAAGCTGCAGGAGGAATCAGAGTCAGAAGACGATGACTACGATACAGATGATACAGACAGCACAGAGGATGATACTGACCTTCCTAAGGTAAGTGTATACACATTTTCAAATCCCAGCCGTCTCTTAAGCGTAGGAGATAATGAATATAAAGCACAGGATGGAATGGAAGCTTCTTTAAAATCAGATGCGGTCCTGCAAAAAGGGGCACTGGAGAATTCAGGCACCGATATGGCAAAAGAAATGGTCCATGTGATCGAATGTCAGAGAGCCTTTTCTTATGCTGTAAAAATGATCACTACATCAGATGATATAGAGGGAACGATCAATTCACTGAGAGGATAAGGTAAAAAATGGAAATAAAGCGATATGAAGATATGGACCTGCAGGCTCTGGATGTAATGCGGGAGATCGGCAGTATCGGTACTAGTCATGCAGCAACTGCTCTTTCCAAGCTTCTGCAGAAAGAAGTCCGGATCTCGATCCCATCTGTGAATATCCTGGGATACAATGATGCCATGAACCGGATCGGTGATGCGGAGGAGCTTGTTGCAGCAGCCCTTGTAAAAATGTCAGGTGATATTGAGGGGTTGATGCTGTTCCTTTTCGACCTGGATTTTGCAAATGAGGTATTGGAAAAACTGCTTGGAAGCCGTTATAAGTCCTTTCTGGATATGGACGAAATGGCCAGATCAGCACTGGTAGAAGTAGGAAACATCATTATCTGTTCTTATATAAATGCTTTTTCACAACTTGTAAATGTAGAGGTGGAACTGTCTGTTCCAAGTGCTACCATCAACATGCTGGGTGGGATCTTAATGGTACCTATTGCTGAGTATGGATATGAAACAGATAAACTGATGTATTGCAATGCAGATTTTGTGATCGGCGGAAAAGCACTTTCTGACTGGCTGCTCATGCTGCCGGATATTCGTTCTCTAAACGATATTTTAGAGAGGTTGGGAGTTTCATAATGATCGGAGGCACAGAATTAAAAGTAGGAATCGGTGATATGAAGTTTTCACGAGGGGAAGGAAGGATCATAACCTATGCTTTGGGTTCCTGTATCGGGATAACCTTTTATGATCCGGTTACCCGTCTGGGAGCACTTCTGCACATCATGCTTCCGGCACAGTTTGAAGGAAAGGATTCCAATCCATTTAAATTTGCAGACAGCGGCATCAGGGAAACCCTCAGAAAGCTGAAAATATTCGGTATGGTAAAAAGCCGGATGGTAGTTAAGATCGCAGGGGGAGCCAAGATGTTTGAGATCAGCGGAAACAGCAGCTTTGGAAATATCGGGCAGAGAAATGCAGAAAGTGTAAAAAAAGTCATGGCCCAGGAAGGAATCTGTATCGCAGCAGAGGATACAGGAGGAAATTATGCCCGTACCATGCTTTTAGATCTTGCAACAGGCGATGTGATCGTGCGTACAGTGGGACGACCGGAACGCCATCTATAGCCAGGGCTTTCATTTATGGTGGTGTCACCATCTGTGACATGCCTGTTTACAGAAAAAAGGAGAGAAGATCATGGTCAAAAATGAAAAAGAAGGGATTCTTTTAGAATCAGGAACAAACGAGATTGAAGTAATGAAATTCACAGTTCTGGGTGAATTTTATGGCATTAATGTGGCAAAAGTCCAGGAGATCATCATGAGTGAAAAGGTAAAACCGATGCCTCATGCAAACCCGGCAGTAGAAGGCATCTTTAAACCAAGGGATGAGCTGATCACAGTGATCAACCTGGCAAAATATCTTACAGGAAATGATCGGGAAAATGGGCCAAGAGATTTGTTTATTGTAACAAATTTTAATAAAATGACGGTCGCTTTCCGGGTAGACAGTATCGAAGGTATCAGCAGGATTTCATGGAAAGATATACAGAAGCCAGATAAGACCATTGCAAATGGAGATGACAGTGTTGCTACCGGTATTGCCCAGTGCGGAAAAGAGCTGGTGATCATCCTGGATTTTGAAAAGATCGTGGCAGAGATCGCACCGGAAACAACCATACAGGTGACAGATGTAGATAAGATGGGAGACCGCCCTATCTGCAACAGTCCTATTGTGATCGCGGAAGATTCCATTCTTTTAAGTAAAATGATCGATGATTCCCTGGAAAGGGCCGGATTTACCAATGTAAAGAATTTTTCCAATGGCCAGGAGGCATGGGATTACCTTTCACAAATACATAATGATTCTGATCTGTATGATAAGGTCAATCTGGTCATTACAGATATCGAAATGCCGGAAATGGATGGCCACAGGCTTACAAAGCTGATCAAGGATGACGAACATTTAAAGAAAATCCCGGTTATCATCTTCTCGTCCCTGATCAATGAGCAGATGAGGCAGAAGGGGAAAGAATTAGGTGCAGACGAACAGCTTTCCAAGCCGGAGATCGGGCATCTGATCACAGTAATGGATGAATTGCTTGCCCGTTTTAAAAAACAGTACAGTCAGCAGTAAGGAGGACTCTAAGGATGGAAAAATATGTATTAACACAGGATCTTGTAACAGGAAATGAACTGATCGACAGTGAGCACAGGAAGATTTTTGACGAAGTCAATACCCTTCTGGATGCATGCTCAAAAGGAAAGGGAAGAGAAAATCTCTCAAGTCTGGGAGAATTTCTTGTTGAATATGTAACGAAACACTTTTCAGATGAGGAGGATCTCCAGAAGCAGTCAAAATATCCGGAATATACAGAACATCATAAATTTCATGAATGGTATAAACAGAAACTGGGGGATGCCATTATAAAACTGGAGCAGGAAGGTCCGACGATCAATTCCCTGGGCGAGATCAACTATATGGTAAGCGTGCTGGTTAAGCATATCCGGGAAACAGACCGCAAGCTGGCCCAGTGGATCCAGAATGGAGCCAAAAATGAAGATACAGCTTCTAAAGCGGCAACAGGATCAGCAGTATCAGGGAAAACTTCCTATATGGATACCGTTTCAAAAGATGAAAGTACAGAAAATCTGGATATCCGCCAGATCCTGGATATAAAAGAACTTCAGCGGATCCAGGATCTGTTTTTAACGGTCACAGGCATGACAGCAGCAGTAGTGGATATGAAGGGAAAATATATTATAAGAGGAAGCTCCTTTACCAGTTTTTACAGCCGTTATACCAGTGGAAAACACAATGAACTGCGTGAGTTTACCCAGGATCTTACAATAGGAGGATTCCGTGCAGGTACAGTGATCGGCGGTATCGTCCTTGGAGATTACCCGGATGATTCAGCCCCAAGCCAGGAAGTAGTAAGTGCCGGTGGACAGCTTTTAGCTGAGATGCTGAATCTGTGGGCTAATGCCCTTTATTACCGGAAGAGCAATGCAGACAGCGTAGAAGCATTTGCAAAAGAGGAAAAGAAAGTACGGGATGCAGTAGGACAGATCAAATATAAGGCAAAAGGACTGGAGCAGACAGCCACAATGGAAAAAATGCTTTCCCTGAATGCAGCCATTGAAGCAGGACGCGCAGGAAAAGCAGGTGTAGGCTTCGGGGTCGTGGCAGATGAGATCGGCCGTATGGCAAATGAGTCAGCAGCTGTATATCAGGAAATCCAGGAGCTGGTAAAACAGGTAGAGGAATCCATGGAACGCCTTGGCGAATAATACAGTGTATTTTTCTGATATCATGGTGTCAGAAAAACGGCTGGCACCTGTGTCATTGTATGCAGAAAAGAGGATAAAAGGAGATACATAAATGGTCATTACGGTTTCAAATCAAAAAGGCGGTGTGGGAAAGACCACAACATCAGCAGCGCTGGCGGCAGGATTTTCAATGGCAGGTAAAAAAGTTCTGTGTATAGACCTGGATCCACAGGGAAATCTTGGATTCTGCCTTGGTCTGGATACCGAAGGAGGATCTACTATACTGGATGTATTAAAAGGAGATATATCCATACAAAAGGCTATCAGCCGCACAGAAGGGATCGATATCCTTCCTTCTGATATTACATTAAGCAGCAGTGGTCTGGAGTATAATCCGGGAGAAGAAAAAGAATCTATTTTAAAAAATGTTTTAAAGCCGGTAATGGATTTTTATGACTATATTGTGATCGATACACCCCCTGCCTTAAATCTTCTCACAGTTAACGCATATGCAGTTTCTGATTATCTTATTATACCAATGGCATCGGATATCCTCAGTCTGGTTGGTCTGTCACAGTTAAAGGAAACAGTAGAATCTGTCCGCATACAGATCAATCCCGGCCTTAAGATCATGGGTATCCTGCTAAACCGCTTTAATCCAAGAACATGTCTTTGCAGGGATGTATTGGAAATGGCCGGGCAGCTGGCCGGGCAGCTGGAAACCCGGGTATTTGACACAAAAATAAGGTCCGGAGTGGCTATTGCAGAAGCACCGGCCCATGGAGAAAGTATTTTTGAGTACAGTCCGAGAGCATCAGCTGTAAAGGATTATGGAAAGTTTTTAGATGAGGTAGAAAAGATCATAGGTTTCAGGGAGAAATAGTATGGCAAAAAAAACAAATAAAACCTCACATGTGCTGAACCTTATCACAGGTTCACAGCCGCCAGTTGCGTCTTCTGGCGAAACACAGCCGTCTTCTTCAGCTTCCGGTGAAACACAGCAGGAAGGATCAGCTGCTGAAGAACCGGTAAGAGTGCCTTCCGCTAATGTGACTGTAGTTGATCCAAGAGAAGAAGGAAAGCTGGCAGAAGAGATCCAGAAGAATCTGATCCGTGAGATGGAAAAAGAACAGGAAGAAAAACATGCAGAAGAGCAGGCAGAACAGTCCCGGGAGCAGGAAGAACAGCCAGAACAGTCCGAAGAGCAGCCCGAAGAGCAGCCCCAAACAAAGGACGGGACACCTGTACAGGAAAAAACTAAAGAGCCGGGATCTCAGGAAGAGCCGGGATTACAGGAAGAGCAGAAGCAGGAAGATGGTCCAGGTTACCGGGTCGTAAATATCATGGAGGAGATCCTTACTCCGGAACTGATCCTTGACGCACTGAAAAGTAATGATACCTGTACCTGCAGCCGCTGTCAGGCAGATGTGAAGGCGCTGATGCTTACCAGGCTGCCGCCCAAATATATTGTAGCGGATAATACGACAGTCCCGATGCTGTTAACCTTTTACCGCAATAAATTCCGTGTGGCTGTTTTAAGTTCGTCCATGAGAGCCTGTATGGAAGTAAAAGAACATCCACGCCATATCTTATAAATTTTCATGCTGCGCCGAAATATTTATATAGAATCTATAGGATTACAGGGATAAAGTATACAGAAGCGGCGCATTTTATGTACTCCGCGACATCACATGACTGAAAGGAGCAGCAGATATGTCAAGTGTATCAAGTACAAGCAGCAGTCTTGGAAATACAGCTTTAAGAGGATATGGCGGTTTAGCTTCCGGTATTGACAGGGATGCACTGATCGAACAGATGACAGCAAGAACAACATCCAAGATCACAGCCAAGAAACAGGCTATGACTAAACTGGAATGGAAGCGGGATGCATATCGTTCTATCAGCAATAAGATCATAGATCTTCAGGACAATTACCTTAGCTATTCAGCAACAAAGAGCTTAAAAAACAGTGATTTCTTTGCAAAAAACCAGGTCAGTGCACAGGGAGATCCTGCCTATACAAAATATATATCAGCGACAGGAAATGCAGACACTGCATCCAGAGTATCAGTTCTGGGAGTAAACAAATTAGCAACATCTGCCACATTGATCTCCGGCGAAAAGAAAACAGAAAATGAAAAAGATTCAGCTATTACCTTAGGCGGCATCAGCGCGTCTGATTTTGAAAATAAAGAAGTAAAGACCTCCAATCTTTCCGGAACGAAGCTGACATTTGGAACCTACAGTATTACAGATAAGAAATTCACAGAGGAAGCAACCTTTACGTTTCCCACCAGTTATGAAAAAAAGCTGGACAATGGAAAAACAGAGACAGTTACCATTGATTATACGGCTAGTTCTGACAAGATAGTAGAACAGCTGAATGAAGCCCTTGATTCCCAGGGATTTCTCGGAAAAGATGGAAAGAGCGGCATTAAATTTACACTGAATGGTGATCAGATCCAGATCAGTCAGACAGACAGTATTACCGATAAAGGAAAAAGCTGTGTGATCAGGGAAACATCATCTGCTTTAAAGAGTCTTGGCTTTAATTCCGACGGGGTGGATATAGATAACGGCATTTCACTTAAGAAATTTAACGACCAGATATCTAAATCATTGGAGGCTGCAGCTATAACAAAGCAGCCCCTTCTCGGCTATCTTAAGGGAAAATCAATTTCTGTTTCTTATGGCGGACAGACAAAGAATATTGAACTGATCGGCGATAAGGAAGAGATAAAGGATTTTGAAGCTTTTAAGGATAGCTTACAGAAAAAGCTGGATAAAGCCTTCGGTTCAGGAAAGGTTACTGTAGGTGAGGGTCAAAATGGCAGCCTGACGTTTACTGCAACAGACAACAAACAGACATTACAGATATCCGCAGACTCAAAGGAACTCCAGAATGCCCTGGGTATCACATCTACCCAGTCAAACAAGATCAGTACAGGAAGCAGCCTGTGGGAGAACAGGGTCAAGCTGGGACTGGTAAAGGAGGACACTAAGTACAATACAGAAGAAGAGTTAAACAATGCAAAAAAAGAGTTAAACAATGCATTAGAGAACTTTATAGTCAATGGTACAAAAATAGAAGGCATTACTGCTGATACTACAGTTAGCGAACTGCTTACTGCGATCAATAATAATAAAGATGCGGGAGTAACTGCCATCTATCTGGGCAGTGAAAATAAATTTGTTCTTTCTTCCAATGAAAAAGGTGAGGGCCGTGAGATCAGCCTTGGTGCAAATCCAGACAAGAAAGATGATGCAGCAAATCTCATTTTCGGCGGTGACGATCAGGAAATCCATAAAGGCACAGATGGTGAGATGAGTATTCTCTATAATGGTGTACAGACCACCATTACCAGCAGCAGCAATACCTTCTCCATTGACGGTCTGGATATTAGAGCCACGAATACATTTAATACAGGCTCTGCAACAGCAGAAGGCGGTGTCAGCTTTACTGCTTCAGCAGATACAGAAAAGGTGACAGAGACTGTAAAGAAATTCATTGAAGCTTATAATGCCATGATCGATGAGGTTCGCACCCAGGCAACAACCAAGCCGGACAGTAATTATAAGCCTCTGACAGATGACCAGAAAAATGAAATGAATGAAACCTCCATTAAAAACTGGGAGGATAAGGCAAAAGAGGGTATTCTGTACAACAGCAGCGCTTTAAAAGATCTGGACAATGCTACCCAGGGCATTTTCTCTTCAATGATGATAAACGGTGTTTCTTATGACGATCTTGAAAAGATCGGAATTTCCTTCTCAGATGATTACACAGCAGGTGGAAAGATCGTATTTGATGAAGAAAAGTTTAAAACTGCCATGGACAGTGATCCGGAAAAGGTATCAGACCTGTTCACAGGCACGCATGGTATTGTAAACACCATAGACAGTACTCTTTCTACTTATGCCACCAGATATGCAAGCAGGAATGGAAATTCCTATGGTGTGCTTATTGAAGAGGCAGGATCTGAAAAACTAAGCCTGACCCTGACTAACAACAGTATTTATAAAGAATTAAAGGATATGCAGGAAACCATCACAAACCTGCAGTCCCAGCTGTCAACTGAGCAGGACCGTTATATCAGCCAGTTTACGCAGATGGAAAGGCTGATCAATCAGATGAATTCACAATCCAGCTACCTGTCACAGTTAGGTGGCTGATGGGGGTAAGAAAGCATGTATGAAAAGTTTAAGCAGTACAAGGAAAGTACGATCTATTCTATGAGCAATCTGGAGTTGTTGCTTTTATTGTATGATGAAGCAGTGAAGCGTCTGAAAATGGCACAGATTGCACTTGAGGATAAAAAATATGAGACTTTTGAAGAATGTCTCGAAAGAACAGGACGGATCGTCCGGTATTTAATACAGATACTGGATATGCAGTATCCCATCAGCAAGGATCTGAAACGTATCTATGAGTACCTGATCTATGATATCAGCCGTGTTAAAGCAGGAAGGGAACGCAGGGCAGAAGAGATTCCAAGGATCAGCCACATACTTTCTGAATTAAGAGATGCATTTAACCAGGCAGGAAAGATTTCCGGCGATCAGCATATTGTGAGAGAACGAAGTGTTTTCGGTTAAAGGAGAATATATGAGCGCAGACTTGGAAACAATTTTGATATATCTTCAAAGGAGATATAATATATTAAGAGAAGTTTGTAGTCTGACGGAAGAACTGGCGGAGGCAGTGGAGCGCGGCGACACAGTCTCCGCTTCTCTTCTTTTAGATATGAGGGGAGAACAGCTGCAGCGCCATGCAGACTGTGAAGAACAGATCATCCTGCAGACTGCGGGAAACAGCCTTCAGGCCCGGTATCTACGAGATCTGGCTAAAGGTCCATTAAAGAATGTAAAAAGCTGTTTTAAAGGAAAGACAGAGCGCGAAAAAATGCTGGAGAAGCGTATTGAGGATCTGCGTTGCCGCACAGAAAAGCTTTTAGATAAGATACGCAGGATCGATGGGGGACTTAACAGAAGAATATCAAAAAACAGGTGAAGTTAAATGGAAAATCAAAACTTTTATGAAGGCCGCATACTGGTAAATATGGCTGCATTTGTTATGCGCCAGGATGATTTAAAGCCGCTTCATGGAAATCTGGACTGGGAAAAGCTGTTCCGGGTTGCAGATTATAACAAAATTTCGAACCTGATCTATCTTGCAATCCTTGGAAATAATGAAAAAATGCCGGAACGGTGGAAAACACGCTTTTATGAGCGCTACAGCGATATTCTGAAATTCAACGAAAGCTGCACAGAAGGAGAACGGGAGATACTGGTCCTTCTGGAATTAAAAAAAATCCCGGTACTCGTCCTTTCCTCCAGCAGCCGCAGACAGCTGTATCCAAGAGAGGAAATGGCGGGGGAAAGCTCTCTGAAGCTTTTTTTTCTTGACCCGGAAGATTATCTTTTTGCAAAAGGCTATCTGGTCAATATAGGCTACGAAACGGATACTCTCTATCCGGGAGTGGGTGAAAAGATGCGTATACCAGGCCGCTTTTCTGTGGAGATCTATCATACCTTTCCTTTTAAAACCCAGGTATACCAGAGGGGGATGGAAAAGCTGATCCAGCGTGCTTTCCTGAAAGAAAATGAAAACTACATTTATGAATGGAATGCCATAGACCAGCTGGTATACCTTATGGTGCAGTCTTCTTATCTATATGTAACAGGACATCTGCAGATACGCCATCTGACAGACTTATATGTATTTTACAGAAAAGCAGCAGAAGAAGACCAGTTTCAGGAGCTTGAGAACCGGCTAAAGGAATTTAAAGTAAATATACTGGCGCAGAAGCTTCTGCATTTAAGCTATATGTGGTTTGGAACACGGGAAGAATGTGCCAGCATGGAGACAGAGGAAGAAGAACTCCAGGTATTTGATATACTGGAGAAAAATGTATTCTACGGCATGACAGGGAAATTTGGGCCGGAAACAGATGAACAGGCGTTGGATCTTAGATCAGACATATTAAAAGAAGAAGAGCGGGAAAACCGCATGGAAAAAAGAGCATTATTTTACCGGCGTCTGAGAGAGTTTTTTTCTCTCGTACGCCGGCAGCTGAAAGAGCTATATGATATTTTGTATAGCAGATAAGAGTCATTTTATCAGTATTCACCCGTTTGCGGGTCATTAAGCTTATGGTCTATTTCTTCATATAAGAATTCAGTCCTTTTTCAATAGAGCGCAGTGAATCTGTATCAGATAATAAGGCATCCAGGTTGCTGCGTTCTGCTTCTGTCAATTCTTCCCGCAAAATAGAAATATGCTTCGGGGCATTTATAGCCAGGCTGACAGATCCATTGTCGCAGTCAAGTACAGTGATGCGTATGTCATTCCCGATCAGGATACTGTCATTTTTTTTACGTTTCAGTATCAGCATGGCTATTTATCTCCTTTTTATTGTCCTGTTCCTTTATCTCTTTACCAAGAAGAGAACGTAAGGTATGGCGGTAATCATAGTCAGCGTTGGATAAGATCACCTGGATTCCTTTGCGGGTATCCGGATTAATGGCAAGAGGACATTTCAAGTTGACGGTTCCATCCAGATAATCCTTCTTTACAGCACATATGACATAATAGGATAATTCATCACTGGAATTTACTTCCAGAAAGGATAATTCTTCCGGTAGAAGAACCGGTGAATAAGAAGGAAAGAGTGCTGCTGCATCGATGAGAAAAAAGGCTACATAAGGTTCGTCTACAGACTGCAATATCAGCAGGGAACTGTCATCTTCCTCCATAGAGAGGGGAAGATAGTCATGGTACTGGGAAAAACCAAATAAACCATCTGGAAATACAACCAGTTCATCTTTTGTATAATCAATTTCGCCGTAATATTTTGTATCAATCTTCATGATTGCATAAGCCTCCGGGGGTCAGTTTTTATATGGTAACATTAAGAGCAGGGGAATCCGGCTCTTTTTTTGGTGGAACATAATTGGGGGTGCCGGTATACACAAACTCTACTTTTGGATAAGAGGTTATGATGGTCATTTCCAGGGCTGGTACGTATTCCAGATTGCCAGATGCCACACGAAATTCAAATTCACCTCTCTGAAGGGTATACAGCCCATTATTGTCAGGGCTGCCAGAAAATGGATCACAAAAGCTGTTTCCTGATCCAGAGACGTTTGCTGTGCCATGTACTCTTTGGGCAGTATCCTGGATATCAAAAGCTTGTCTGATATCCTGGATACAGGTCATGCTTTCCGGAGAACTGATCCCGTAATTTTGAGCCTGACGTACTTTCAGGCGGTATTGGGAAATCGCCTGATGCTGTCTTGCTGCCAGCTGGTCCTTTGAAACCAGACTGGCATTTTGACGGAAACGGACAGATTCAAAAGGTATAAAATTTGCTTCAATCACAGGTTTCATACATTTTCACCTTCTTCTGACCTGAAAATAGAAAATTATTTTTTGCTTGTTTTTTGTAAACAATGTACCGGTATCATTTTATAAAATCAAAAAGAGATGACTGCATCAGGTTTGACCCCATTTTTAAAGCAGCAGAATAGGAGTACTGGTAAGAGAACATTTCTGTAATGGCCTCATAAGGATCAGCTCCGAGAATGTCTTTGTATTCCTCTGTCAGGTTGTCGCTTAAAGTATCAAGACGGGTTTTTGTAGTTTCTACCAGGGAATATTTATTGCCAAGGTCGCTGTAAATGGTGCTGATGGTATGCTCTGTATTAGCTGCATCTTTAAGTACACTGCCCATAGTATCTGTAAATTGATCAACGGTCGTAGTATCATTGATATAATTATCACAGGCCATAACCGAACGGCTGAGAAGTGCCACAGGAGTTGTTTCCAGGGCAGCTTTGACCGCATCCTTTGCATCCGCATCAGACATGGCATTTAAGGAATCTGAAGTAAGCCCCGTAAGCATATTCAGTCCTCCGGTATAGGTATCTAAAAGAGACTGGCGGTTGGAAATATCGCCATAACCGATATCTACCCGGCCTTGTTCTCTCATAGCTGTCACAAGGCTGTTCAGGTCATCATCACTTAAATTATAGCTGTAAGTATTGTTGCCCTTATCATAAGCCATGGTCATATTGACCGTCTTTGTGGTACCGTCTGAATACTTATGGGTATAAGTAAGGGTTTTTCCATCTCCGCTTAAAGAAAACGGAGCTGTTGTAATATCATTTCCTCCATAAACATAGAAATCCTGATACTGGCTGTTCAGATTGCTGACCATGCTCTGCACATCCTGAAGAAGAGCATCTCTTTTTGTCTGGACAGAAGTTTTTGAGCTGTTATGGGAGGAATCCAGCACATACTGCATGGAAGTCTTACTGTTGCTTAAAGTTTTCTGGATATCCCTTGCGCCCTGCTCCTGCTGGTACAGACGGTTTTTAATATCACCTAAAATAGAACTTTTACTCTTTGCATCCTGATATAAATGATCCATTTTCTTTCCCTGATAATAAGCAAGAGGATTATCAGCAGCTGTTTCATAAGCAGCGCCGGTAGAAACCTTGTTCATGCTTTTGTTCAGATTGCTTTGAAGATCATTTAAAGAAGAAGTATACCTGCGGTAAACAGATGAACGTACAACTCTCATAATTTATTAATCCTCCTTATATTTATGCACCAGTATTACTGATCAGGGTATTCAACACTTCATCAAGGGCAGTCATCAGACGGGAAGCAGCATTATAGGCTGAAACGTAGGCCATCATATTGGTTGCTTCTTCATCCAGGCTGACACCGGAAAGAGAGTCTCTGGAGTCCTGGATACTGTTTAAAACAGTTGTGCCCGTCTTTAATGCAGTCTGGTTGGAGCTGGAATCAGATGCCAGCTGGGTGGAAAGGTTATTCATATAATCAGCAAATGTTTTCCCGTTCAATTTCTTGGTATCCTTCATAGCTGCGATCATATCAAGGATTGTATCTGTGCGGTTGGTGCCGTCTGTAGAAATATGGATCGTTCCACTGGTCCAGCCTTTGCTGATACCGATATTTCCGGCTGTTATACCAGTTGTTGAGTCATCGGTGGAATTAGATAAAAGATTCTGATCCGTGTGTTTTTGGCCATTGTTGATGTCATTCATGGATTTTGCGAAAGTGGAAGCTAACTGATCCAGTTTTCCTGAGTAATACTGGTATCCACGGACATCATCCACAGCAGTAGATCCCTGTATCACATTGCCGGTACCTTTTTTCTGGAGCATATCCAGGCTTGCCTGAAGAGAGCCGCCTTCAAAATGGATCCCTTTTAACTCTGCGTATACATCTGCAGCTGCCTGTCCATTCACTTGATAGCTGGGGGCTTTTTCAAACTTGATGGAAATGTTTGCAGGATCAGAAACAGAAGCAGCTGTCTGGCGATCGCCTTTTAACACACTTAACTGTCCGTAGTTTTTTGTGAGACCGTCAGTACCAAGGTCGGATCCGTTTACCAGGATCAGCTTCTGGCTCTTTCCCTGGGCATCAATATAATTCATGCTCACTTCCAGGTCATCAGGCCAATCCTTCTTGCCGATCACAGCACCATTTGCATCATAGTCATAGGCGTTATTCCCGGAATGGGCATCATCCTTGTAATATCTGGTTTCAACAGGAATATAACCGGAAAGCTCATCCAGAAGAAGATTTCGTTCATCCTGGAGTTCCAGGGAAGGATGACCGGCAACCTGGTTACGTTTGATCTGCACGTTCAGGTCGCCGATCTGGCGGAGGATGTCATTGATCTTCTGTACATCGCCCTGTTCACTGCTGCCTTCCCCTGTGAGCCTTTGAAATTCATTCTGTTCGGCCTGTGTGATCTGTCTGGATGCCTGGTTAAAAAGATTACATACAGACTGCATTTTAGTTCGCAGCTCACTTTCATAGATGGGATCGGATACCTTTGCAGGATCCTGCATGCTTGTAAGGGTAGACTGGATATCATCAAATGCCTGACGGATGCCGGAAATGGTTGTTTCGTCCAGTACCTTTGACAGGGAATTAAGGGCAGTCTGTAAACGATTGGTATAGCTGCAGTCAGCAGACTGGCTGCGGTATTGGATATCCAGATAAGGATCTCTGATCTGTGAGACCCGGTCCATGCTTACCCCAAAGCCTACTGCAGTTTCATTCCCATTAGAATAATGGGAAACAGGATTCGTATAATTAAGGCTGGATGCCTCTAACTGCTGCCTGGTATATCCGGCAGTATTCATATTTGACAAATTCTGTCCTGTAATATCCAGACGTTTCTGGTTGGCCTGGAGAGCGGACAGAGCGGTATTAAAACCGGAAAAAGTTGCTCTTACCATAAAATATTATTACCTCCAAAATATAAATATCCTGCAGTCCCCACAGTTTTATCAGACATATTTGTCATAAACATGAGGATCGCTCTGCTTCGCACCGGAAAGGCGCTGTTCTAACTGCTTCATGCGGATCCGGATCAGACGGTCTGTGCCACCTTTTACTTTTTTCAGCTTTTCAGCCTGGATGGATAACCGTTCCAGGATCGGAGAGAGAAGTGCCACAGCCTCCTCGCTGTCCTCCTGCATCAAAATCTGGCGGAAAGTAAGGCCCTCAAGACCCGACTTGCGAAGAAGATCACTTCGTTTTTTATCTAGTCCGCGCAGCTGCAGTAAAAGCATGTTTTCATCATTTAAAAGAGATTCCAGCTGATCGGGATGATCAGCTGAAATAACGGTTAGTTTATCAGCCTCAACCTGGCATAGCTGTTCTAATACAGTACACAGCTGTTCTAATACCGGGATCAGGCTTTCAGGCGCCCTCATAGATTATACATGGCCCTTGCAATGGCCATGGGATCCGGTTCGTAGGTTCCTTCCTCAACCTGTTTTTTCAGTTGGGCAGCCTTTTCAACGGAAACGCCTTTCTCGCGGCAGACATCTTCTGTAATGCTGTGAGCCAGAGAGCGTGCGAAAAGGGTTTCATCAGCCGAAATACCTTCGGTGTATTCAAAACTGGCTCGGTCAAGATCAGCCGGTTTTGCAGAAATTTTATCAGACAAAGCAATATTGCTTTGTCTCATTGATACATGTTCCATGTGTATTTGCTCCTGGATAGAATCTTGAATTTTCATACAATTACTCCTCACCTTAAAATAAAACGGCAGGACCACAAAAGTATCCTGTGATTTTCACATGCTTACTGAATCTATGTAAATTATCGCCTTTTTTCTTGAAAATATAAGAAAAATTATATTTATAAAAAACGGGAAAACGACGACTAAATATACATATGGTAGCATGCAGGATAAACTCATATTATTAATAATATATAGAATCAAAAAGAAAAGGAATAAAACATGTCTAATATATTACAGGTAACAGATCCTTCTACATATATAGATAATAGAAATCTCCACACAGGCCAGGAGCAGCAAAGCGCCCTGAACAGTTCCCAGATCCAGAATCCTTCTGACCCATCTCGTGTAGTGCGGGCAGATGGACAGAAAAGCGGTACCGCTGGTGACCAGGAAAATGAAAGTGGCTTCAGCGTCCGCAATTATAATGGAAATTATACTGACTTTCTTCAGAAACTGGGGCAGGAAAATGAAATAAAGGATTCCCTGGGCCGGATCCTGTTCCGGGATGGAGCCTTTATCGCTAAAGGTGATGAAGGTCTGGGTAAAATGGTGCAGCAGCTGCTGGATTCTGCCAGTTTTGAAGATCCTGGCCAGCTGCTGGATTTTTTAAAAATGCAGGGACAGACTAAATTTTCCGGTACTTTCTTCGAAAACCTGAGAACTCTTTTGCAGCAGGAAGGAAACAGAGGCCTGCAGGAAACAGCCCTCAAATTCCTTCAGGTATTTAACAATTATTCCAGCGGTGAGCATCTTTTAGGACAGATGCAGGAACTGACAGATGAAATAAAAGGAATGCTTTACACCTCTGCAAGACAGGAATACGCATCGATTCTGGATCAGCTGGACTGGAATGCAGAAAATGGGGAAACGAAAGAAAATGCCCAGGTTTTGTTTCAGAAGCTGGTCCCCTTTCTTTCAAAATATATTTCCCGTACCCATGATTATGGCAGTGTAAGAAGCAGCGTGATCCAGCTGATCCTTTATGGGGCACGTTATGAAAACGGAAGCAGTGTCCTTCTCAGGAGCCTTTTTGAACAAATTGCAGCTAATAGGGATTTTAAACGTTTTTTTGAAACAGAGCCTGAAGAACTGTATGCTGTACTTACCGGTTCAGAAGGAAAAAAAGGAAATATTTATGGAGATATCTTTGGCGCACTTGTGGAAAGAGGAGCAAAAGGAGAAGCCGGGCTGGAACAGGTACAGGATTTTTACCAGCTGATGCGTGGGATGCTGGTAAACGAAAGTGTATATATGCCTGTCAATCATTTTATCCTTCCTTTTCAATATCAGGGAAAAGAGGCGGTATCTGAATTTTGGATCGATCCGGATGCAGAGAAAAAAGAAGAAGAAAAAGATGGAGGCAGGAAAATACGCCTTCTGGTGGACTTTGAGATCAGGGGATTGGGAGATTTCCAGCTTCTGGCAGATCTCCAGGATCATAAAATATCCATGGAATTGGGAGTCCCTAAAAATCTTTCTGCCGGTGTCGGAGAGATACAGGCAAAGCTTCAGGAAATATGTATCAGAAACGGGATGCGCGTGAAAATGATGCAGGTACAGGAAAGAAAAGCTCATTACCGTCTGCTGGATGTTTTCCCAAAGATAAGAAAAAAGGAGAATGGAATCAATGTCAGCGTTTGAGCGGTTATTAGAGCAAAAGGCAGTTGCGCTTCAATATTCACCGGAAAAGGACAGCGCCCCGGTGATCGTTGCTTCCGGAATGGGATATATGGCAGAAAAGATCACAGAAGCAGCCAGAAAGTCAGGAGTTCCTGTTTATGAGGATGATTCCCTTGCAACTCTTTTAAGCAGATTACAGCTGGGAGCGGCTGTGCCGGAAGAATTATATCAGGCGATCATAGAAATCTACATTTATTTTTTAGGATATGTGCCGTCATTGGAGGAAAAAGAGAATGAAACAAAATCCGAAAATACCTGACAGAAAGTTCAGACACAGACATAAAATGCTTCTGCTCCTCCTTTCAGGAGTTTTGCTGTTCCAATGGGGAAAGATAGATGCTTTTGCAGCAGCAAAAGAGATTAAAACAGTAAATATCCGTGTTACATCCAAGCTGGAAGCAGGCAGCAAGCTTCCGGATATAAAACTGGAAACGACCACGGTTTCAGATGGAGAAGTGGCAGTAGATGCAAGTGGAGGTAAATACAGCGTTTCCGAGGCCGAATGGACGGATAAAAGCTCCAATGAACTGAAAGCTGCTGAAGAGCCTCAGATGAAAGTCACCCTGGAACCGGAAGATGTCAGTGAAGATTATTTTGTTTCCAGCTATAAAAAAGCGAATGTAAAGATCAGTGGGGGCACATTTGTGTCTGCCAGACGAGATGGAGATGAACTGGTAGTTACCCTGCGGGTAAAAGGGATCAAAGGAGACTATGCTGCTCCGGAAGATGCCTGGTGGAATGAAAAAAGCCTGGGACAGGCTAAATGGGAAAAGCCGGATAACACATCCGGTTATTACGAGGTACAGCTTTACAGAGGAAAATCGAAAGTTTACAGCGTCTCCCAGACCAGTGCAGTCCAGTATAATTTTTATCCATATATGACAAAAACAGGAGAGTATACCTTTAAGGTACGCACGGTACCGGGAACGGATTCCCAAAAAAAATATGGTGGAAAAAGCGAATGGATAGAATCCGGGGAGCTTTCCATTACAGACCGGTATGTATCAGATGGTAAAGGACAGCAATCAAAAAATCCTTCTGCAAAGCCCGGAACCACAGATACAGTAGGCTGGGTAAAAAAAGGCAATATATGGAATTACAGATTTCCGGATGGCTCTATATGCCGGGGTACATGGCAGTCGGTCAACGGATACTGGTATTATTTTGATGTCAATGGCACGATGCTCACTGGCTGGCAGAAGATGGCAAATGACTGGTATTACCTGTATGGTACCGGGGAAATGGCAACCGGATGGGCAAAGATCAATGGACAGTGGTATTATTTCTGGCCATTAACGGAAAATGGGCATACACAGGGAACCATGGCTTATGGAGGCTGGAAGATCATAGGGGCGGATTATTACTTTTTCAGGGAAGACGGCTCCTTATATACCGGCTGGCTGGAACAGAATGGTTCCTGGTATTACCTAAACACACTTGACAACAGCCTTCAGGGAACCATGTTTACCGGCTGGCTGATCCGGGAAGGGAAAACTTATTTCCTGGATGCTGACGGAGTTATGGCTACCGGCTGGTATCAGGTTGACGGGAATTGGTATTATTTTTGGCCGGATTCAGGTGAAATGGCAAAAAACCAGTATATCAATGGATTTTATGTTAATGAGGACGGGATCTGGTACAGGTAAAGATATGTGAGGAATGGATATGAAAATGATCAGAAAAATACTCCTTTGTGCCGGAACAGGACTGCTGCTTGGAACAGGAAGCTTACAGTCTGTGTCAGGGGGAATCTTTCATATGTATACAGCTTATGGGGCAGAAAGCAGCATCATCGAGACCATGAGTATTAAATTTAACACCACTTTTGGAGATCCGGAGGAAATACCACAGCCCCAGATCACCATCAGCGGATCAGGGGTATCCATTGGGGATATTTATTACAAAACAGAATATGAAAACTGGAAACCTGGTAAAAAGGTACGGATGGAGATCACTGTGGATGCTGCACAGGGAAAGTATTTCCCTGTGTCCCTTGGACGATCCAAATGCCGTGTGACCGGGGCTGATTTTGTATCGGCGAAAGCTCTGGATAATACCACCATGCAGGTAAAAGTGAACTATACGCCGGTCACTGTTCTGGGTGACACAGCTTTAGCAGGCTGGAGCTCACATGACTCAGAAAAGGCAGTGTGGAAGAAGGTAGACTATGCTCCGGGCTATACCCTGACTTTATATGGAAATGATAAAGTGGTGAAACGGATGACAGTTACAAGTAACTCTGTCAGCTTAAAGGAGTACATGACAGATCCGGACAAGATCTACTATTATCAGGTAAAAGCGGTCCCGGTTACAGCAGAACAGAAAAAATACTTAAAAGAAGGGGAATTTATTACATCACAGGAACAGGATATAGATGACAGTGAGGAAGAGGAGAAAGAAAAAAAACATGCAGCAACTTCCCAGAGCAGCAGTACTGGTCCCGGCGTAGCAGGTTCTCTAAAGGGAGACAACTTTGTTATGCCGGATGGTACTCTGGCAGTCAATACCTGGAAGCTGGTGGGAAGTATATGGTACTACTTTAACGCTGAAGGAAACCGTACCAGGGGATGGTTCCTGTATGGTGGAAAATGGTATTATTTTGACGGAAATGGATGTATGAAGACCGGCTGGGTGGACACAGGAAACGGAACATGGTATTACTTAAACCCGGATGGGGATATGAAGACCGGTTGGCTGTATGATAAAAATATCTGGTATTATCTAAATAACGATGGATCTATGGCAGTAAACCGTTCTCAGGATGGCTGGTACCTTGGAGCAGACGGCGCAGGCCGAAAGGAGTAAAAAATATGAGTTTAGCACCGATAACAGGAGATGGAGTAAAGTTAGCTGCACAGGCAGCAGGTCAGACACAGAAGACAACACCGGTCCAGGAATTTCAGGGGATACTGAAAAATGGACTGAATACCATAAAAGAAGATATGGATTCTATTTTCGAAGAAGCTTCTGCTTTATATCAGATCCCTTCTAAACTTCTCAGGGCGGTGGCAAAGGCAGAATCAGGGTTTAATCCAAAGGCTGTATCCAAAGCAGGGGCTATGGGCGTGATGCAGCTGATGCCGGGAACAGCCCGTTCTCTTGGAGTAAGCGATCCTTACAATGCCAGACAAAATATCCTTGGAGGGGCAAAATACTTAAAACAAAATCTGGACCGGTTCGGAGGAGACGTAAGCCTTGCACTGGCAGCTTATAACGCAGGTCCGAACAGTGTGACCAAATACGGAGGCATCCCACCATATAAAGAAACACAGAATTATGTAAAAAAGATCATGGCAGATTATACGGGAAACAATACGATCCTGGCAGGACGTACGGTGAGTACCGGAACATATGGTAAAACATCCGGCAGTACAGCAGTGAGCAGCCTTATAGGAAGTGGCCTTACAGGAAGCAGCCTTGGTACACTTCTGGCAGCAGGAAAGGGAGAGAACCTTTCCGGGGAAGACTGGTCTAATATGGTGCAGATCCTCCGTCTTCAGATGATGATGAATATGGGTAAGGATACGGGTACGCTGATCTGACAGACAGATACCGGATTGCTGCGTGCTTTGCACTCCCGCAATTCCGGCCTTTTGACCCTGGTATCAATAAAATAAGGCATTTTGCCGATAATAAAAACAAATGGTTATTTGATGATATTCTCATAGAAGATACAAAGGAAGGTGAAACATCATGCAGGTGCAGAATAACATAGCATCCATAAATGCTGCCAGAAATCAGGGGATCGAAACAGGAAAGCTGAAAAAGTCCCTTGAAAAGCTGTCTTCCGGCTTTCGGATCGTCCGTGCAGGAGATGATGCAGCTGGCCTGGCGATCTCGGAAGGTATGCGCAGCAGGATCAACAGCCTGAACCAGGCGATGAAAAACATTGATGACGGCATCGGACTTACCAATGTAGGAGATGGCGCTTTGACAGAGGTCCATTCCATGCTCCAGAGACTGAAGACTCTGGCTTTAAAATCTGCAAATGGAACTTACGATCAATCCAACAGGGAAACCTTGAACATGGAAAAAGACCAGATCCTTGAGGAGATTGACAGGATTGGTTCTACCACTAAATTTGGAGGAATCTCCCTGTTTTCCAGGGCAGATGCCAATACAAATACACAGCTTTGGCAGCCGCCAAAGCTGGACGATACGATCCCGCTCCAGATCGGCGGTTCTGCTCAGGATGGAGAAGTTCTGGATGTAGAACGCTATTATATAGGAAGCAAGGAACTACAGTTGGATCAGACAGATTTTTCCGATGTAGAAAAGGGACATAAATCTGTGGGATACATTGAAAACGCGATAGAGGCTGTTTCTAAAGTCAGGGCATCCTTTGGAGCTGCTTATATGCATCTGGATCACACCCACAATAATTTAAGCGTTACAAGTGAAAACATGCAGGCGGCAGAAAGCCAGATCCGTGATACCAATATGGCAGAGGAGATCACAAAATACACCAGCAGTAACATCGTCCTACAGTCCTCTAATATGATGCTTACAAATGCAAATAATCTCCCTCAGACCATACTTGAACTTTTAAAATAAAAATGAAAGAAATAATGAAAAACAGGCTTATGTTTTTTTAACATAAGACGATATATACATATAGAAAGAAAATTCTGCTGTTCCAGAAAGGGCCCTTGGGACAGTAGAAGACAGAGGAAAGGAGTCCACTGCCATATTTTCTTTTATAAAAGGAGGAATTCATTATGGTAATTCAGCATAATATTGCAGCGATCAATTCTTACAGAAACTTAAGTACCAACCAGAGTGCACTGAGCAAAAACTTAGAGAAGCTGTCTTCCGGTTACAAGATCAACCGTGCAGGCGATGACGCTGCAGGTCTGGCTATTTCCGAGACCATGCGTTCCCAGATCAATGGTTTGAACCAGGCTGTAAACAACGCAAACGATGCGATCGGTCTGATCCAGACAGCAGAAGGTGCTATGACTGAGACTCATTCCATGCTTCAGCGTATGAAGACTCTGACTACCCAGGCAGCAAATAGTACTTATACCGATACTGCAAGAAATAACATCAGGGATGAGATTTCTGCACTGAAAGACGAGATCACCCGTATCGCTAATACTACAGAGTTCAACGGTAAGAAACCTTTAGCTCCTGTCAAAGCAGGTGATACACTTACCTTTTTTATCGGTGCTTCTGCAGTTAAAGACAACGCAATGACCGTTGCACAGACGATTATGACAGCTGATGCATTAAAACTTAAAGATATTAAAGTAGATAACACAACTAATGCATTCAAAGCAATGGCATCTGTAGATGCTGCAATTGAGAAAGTATCTTCTTACCGTGCAACCCTTGGTGCTGCCCAGAACCGTCTGGAGCATACGGTAAACAACCTGAAGGTTACTTCTGAGAACATTACCTCTGCGGAAAGCCGTATCCGTGATACTGATATGGCAGATGAGATCACAGCTTATACAAAGAACAATATTCTTTTACAGGCTGCTCAGTCTATGCTTTCCCAGTCCAACGCTATGCCTCAGGGTGTCTTAAGCATGCTGCAGTAATCTTGAAATTGATTCTGCATCTTTTAGGGGATCTGCTTTGCGCAGATCCTCTTTTTTTAAATATGTCCTTTAGAACTTAAAAAGAAGGTAACCGATGATGAAAAAAACCATCTCACAATGTATGATCGTGAAAAATGAAGAAAAAAATATCCGCCGCGCCCTTTCCTGGGGGAAGGATATTATGTGTGAACAGATCGTGGTAGATACAGGAAGCAGTGACCGTACTGTGGAGATTGCCAGGGAAATGGGGGCAAAGATATTTTTCTTTCCATGGATCAATGATTTTGCTGCTGCCAAAAATTTTGCCATTGACCAGGCAAAGGGAGACTGGATCGCCTTTCTTGATGCAGATGAAAGCTTTACACCGGAGGATGCAGCGAAGATTCCGGAGATATTGGAATATGTGGGAGAAGATGTAGACGGCCTTCTTACAGGGATCGCAGATCTGGATGAAAATAACAATATCACAAGCGGCGGCACTATGATCCGATTCTTTGTAAACCGGCCGGACCTGCGCTATGTAGGAAAAATACATGAACACCTGGTCAGAAAAGGAAGATCCGGACTGCATCTGACCGATGCCACAAAGCAGCTGGCTTTCCTCCATACCGGATACCAGGAACAGGAGAAGAAGGATAAGTCCAAATTTGAAAGAAATCTGAACATCATCCTGGAGATCCTGAAGCAGGAGCCTGAAAACTGTGATTATCTTGGATATCTGGGAGATACCTATTCTTCAGACGGAAAAAATGAAGAAGCAAGGGATGCATACAAAAAGGCGGTGGCAGCCATGCCGGAAAAACTGGGGGTATATGATCAGCGAAGTTCTTATACCTATACAAACCTGTTAAGGGTCTCCCAGTGCCTGAACGCACCGGAAGCCGAGGTGGAAGCTATTTACAAAGAAGCGGTGGAAAAGCTTCCGAAAGAGCCTGATTTTGACTGTGTTATGGGGGACTGGTACTGGAGAAAGGGGCAATATGAAAAAGCGGTACAGATGTATGAACTGGCTATAGCAAAGCTGGAAACCTATGGAACAGTGAACAGGGGGATCATTACCACTTCCATGCTGATCCAGATGTATGAGTGTCTGGGAGAAGGCTGCAGAAGGCTGGGAGATTACCAGAAAGCGGTCCGCTATTGTGTGATCGTACTGAATACTGACCACAAAGATATGAATGCGCTGCTGACTCTGATCAACTGTTTTACAGAGAGCAATGTCAGCGCAGAAGAGGTAGTCCAGTTTTTAGGGAAGATTTATGATTATTCTGATATCAAAGACAAGGTGATCCTTCTGCGGGTGGCTATGGCGATGGGCAGAAAGGATCTGGAGCGGATGTTCAGGGGAATCCTCCTTCCTCAGGAGAGGGAAGAGTTTGATGCAGCCATGGAAACGGCCCAGAGCGGGGCACCGCTGTCATAGACTTTTTTCAACTCTCCCATGAGAAGAGGAAGCTCCCATTCACAGGTGCTGTTAGCAAAGCTGTTAGGATCTGCGATAGAAACATTTCCGTCAGGAAGGAGTTTTGTGATCAGGACAAAGTGACCGTTTTGCGTCAGGCTTCCCTTACCCATAAGGGCGACCAGGATATGACCGGAAGAAAGAAGGGAAGCTGCGTTTTGGGGCGAGTGGTCTGTTACAGATTCTACCTGAAAGCCATATGCAGTAAGGACAGATGGGATCAGACTGTGATAGGAGCCGCTCTGGGGGGCATAATAGCCATTGGCAGAAGACCAGTCTGCGATCGTTACCGGGGTAATGGCTTCTCCGTCATTTGTGAAGCTGGAGATGAGCATGGCTGCAGCAGTAGGACCACATCCATACTGCAGCATGGGATCTGAACCGCCGTAGAGATAACTGCTCCAGCGGGTATCTCCCTGATTATAGTAGTACATCGGTCCCATACTGGTATCCAGGATGGCAGCATCTAAAGAATTGCCATCTGATCCCGGTTTTGCCTCCATATCCAGGTTTTCTGCTTTACCAAGGATTACCGGAGAGGTCTTTGAGGTGATAGAAGATGTATCTGGACCCCCCTGTATTCCGGAAGTATCCTCTGAAAGCTCTGTTTGTTTTTGGATTTTTGGTTCTGGCTGGGTCTGCTTTTTAAGAAAGTCTTCCAGTTCATGAAATTTCTGGCAACTGGCAGTCTGTACAAAGTAAATGCCAGATCTGGCCTCATCTACGACCTGGGAAGAAAAGCCTGGGCAAAAATAAAAGCTCAGGCTGGCAGTGATCACTGAAACTGTACCGGTAATGGAAAGCTGGATCATCGTTTTCGCAAGTTGGAACTGTTTCAAGGTTTTATTTATATGTTTTTTTTGATTCTTTAAAGTTCTATCTTTCATTTTTTATCCACTTATTTCTCATCCGTTAACGAAGGGATACACGGGCCAGGACAGTCTGACCAATGGTATTTAAAGGACACTGCTGGCATACAGCGCCAATCTTATGTGCTTCCATAGGCATGCCGTAGACAACACAGCTGTTCTTGTCCTGTCCGATGGTATAGGCGCCGTTTTTGCGCATGCGCAAAAGACCGGCAGCTCCATCTGCTCCCATTCCTGTGAGAAGAACGCCGATGGCGTGTTCCCGCACATGTAATGCAACTGAGTCAAAAAGCACATCCACGGAAGGTCTGTGTCCGTTTACCTTTTCTCCTTCCTGTACACTGACTGCATAGGAGTTTCCAAGAGGTACCACACGCATCTGCAGACCTCCGGGAGCTAAAAGCATGAGACCTTTGCGGATCCGGTCCCCGTTTTTCGCCTCCCGTACTTCCATTTTGCAGATCCTGTTTAAGCGCTCTGCATACATGGCTGTAAAACCGGCAGGCATATGCTGGGTGATCACAACTCCGGGAGTATCTGCAGGAAAATTCTTTACTACCTCGAGAATGGCTTCTGTACCGCCTGTAGATGCCCCGATAGCGATCACTGTTTCAGGGGAAGTACCCAGAGGAATCTTTGATTTCTGCAGGAAAGTATTTCTGGCAGGAGGTAAAGAAGAAACCTTGCGGATACCACCTGCCTGAGGGTCTGTGAGAGCAGAAGGAAGGTGTACGTGGGAAGCAGCCGCTACCATAAGTTTGGAGCGGAGTGTAGAAAGAAAGATCTCTTTAGACAGTCCATTGGCTTCATCCGGTTTCCGTACAAAATCCACAGCTCCTGCTTCCAGGGCATCAAAAACCCTCAGGTTCAGGGAAGATACCAGAATCACCGGGATAGGGTGGACAGGAAGCAGCTGCTTTAAAAAATCAATGCCTGACATTCCCGGCATTTCAATATCCAGGGTAAGCATGTCCGGCTGAAGCAGCGGGATCTTTTCCTGGGCGTCAAGGGCATTTACTGCATATCCTACAACCTGGAAACGGTCATCCGCAGAGAGAGAATGGATCAGCCAGGTGCGGAACAAGGGTGAATCATCCACCACCATTAATTTTAATTTATGATCCATGATCATAATGCCTCCTTAATAAGATAGCTGTAACAACGTATGAGATAACCTACGGGATCAGATCTTTCGGTAAATAGCCGGTTCAATATAGGAAAACGGGCAGCTTTCCTTATCCAGGCTTTCAGAATGTCCGATAAATAAGTAGCCTCCCGGAGCGGTAGCATCATAAAAGCGCCTTACCAGTGCCGCCTTCGTAGGACGATCAAAATAGATCATCACGTTTCTGCAGAAGATCAGGTCAAACTTTTTGCGGAAATGGATGGGATCCATCAGGTTAAAGGAACGAAAGATCACATTTTTCCTTAAAGCATCTGAAACAGTATAGGTTTTATCTCCTATGGGAACAAAATAGCGTTCCTGCCAGGAAGGCGGAAGCTCTTTTAAGCTTTCAAGGGAATATCTGGGATCCATGGCAGAATCCAGAACACGCTGGGAAATGTCCGTAGCAAGGATACGGGTATCCCAGCTTCCGGGAATAGCGGAAAAATATTCTTTCAGATACATAGAAATGTTATAAGGTTCTTCACCGGAGGAGCAGCCGGCACTCCAGATCGCAATAGAACGATCCCGGGAATGCTTGTTTGCAAGCTCAGGAAGAATCTGCTTCTGGAGAAAGTCAAAATGTTCTTTTTCCCGCATAAAATAGGTATAGTTGGTAGTCAGCTTGTTTAACATAACAGAAACCATCTCAGGATCTTTACCTGAGATGATCTCATCTATGTATTCTGTAAAACTATGAAACCCTTTCTGCTGCAGCATATTAGTAAGACGGCTGGTGATCAGCTGTTTTTTGTGGCTCAGATTGATGCCATAGTGCTGTTGGATGTAAGTGTAAAGACGGTTAAAATCCCCGTCACTTAATGTAAGCATTGTATGACCTCCTTAGGAATCGGATGTACTCTCGGAGTCTTTCCTGCACCTGCCTTTGCGGCTGACAAAAAATCTTCTCGCAAAATCAAGTACAAAAAGATTCCGGGAGTACATTAAGAGCTGACCAGGGACTTGCAGTCAAAAGACATAAGCACAGTCCCATTTTCAAGTGTGATCATACCATCTAACAGCTTCTGTCTGCGTTTGATAGGGATCGGACGTACATCCTGAAGATCAATATCGATCACCTGCTGCACAGAATCCACAACGATGCATACAGGAAGATCGTCTACATTTAAAACGATAAAGCAGGTCTTACTGTTATATTCCAAAGCAGGCTTGCCCATATAGAGCCGTATATCTACTACCGGAAGGATCTGACCACGCAGATTGATGATTCCTTTAATATAATCAGGTACCAGTGGAAGATGAGTGATCGCACAGTCATTGATGATCTCCGTTACGTTATTGATACTTAAAAACAGAGTCATGTCTCCCGACTCAAAGGTAAGACAGCGTTCAACGGACTGGTTTTCAGCCGGTACGTCTGTCCGGATATTTGTTTCTGTTACTTCAGCCATTTTAAAACCTCCTGTTTACGCATTTTCTACAGCTATGGAATATAAGCTGAGGATATCCAGAATGATGCTGATATTGCCATCACCCATAATAGTACAGCCGGTGATGCCGTGGTCTTTCAGGTTAAATTCACTGAGAAAAGCAGGAAGCGGCTTTACTACCACCTGCTGCTCGCCGATCAGATCATCTACAAACAGGCAGTAAGAACGGTCATTTGCTTCCACCCATAAAAGGATACCGTCTTCCATCTGGGTAACCTCAGTTGGAAGGTGATAGAAGGAATGGAGGCGGACGATAGGATAAAAATGGTCAACACGTTCTACCATTTCATTGCCATATTCATCTTTGATCACCTGATCTGCTTTTACCTTAAAGGACTGACGGATATTGGCGATAGGTATAGTAAAAATAGAATCACCTACCGTTACTTTCATTCCATCTACAATAGCCAGAGTCAGCGGGATCTTCATGGAAATCGTAGTTCCTTCACCGTAGGTACTGGATACAGAAACGATACCGCCTAAGGATTCTACATTTTTCTTTACAACATCCATTCCAACACCACGACCGGAATATTCAGTTACCGTTGTATTGGTGGAAAATCCGGGAAGCATGATCAGCCCCAGGATCTCCTTCTGGCTGTATTCAGAATCAGGCTTGGTCAGCATGTTCTTTGACCGGGCTTTTTCAAGAATCTTCTGGGGATCCATGCCATATCCGTCATCTTTAACGGAGATAACAACCTCACTGCTGGTATGGGAAGCGGAAAGAACGATCTCGCCCTGGGGATCCTTACCGGCAGCAATACGTTCCTGGGCTGTTTCTTCAATCCCATGATCCATGCTGTTACGCACGATATGCATGATAGGATCCTGTATATTGTCTACGATCGTCTTATCTACCTCTGTATCTTCACCTACAATGGTCAGACGGACGTCTTTTCCCAGGCTCTGCTTCATATCACGCACAATACGGTTCATTTTCTGGAACACGCCGGAAATCGGGACCATGCGTAAAGACATGGCAATATCCTGCAGATCATTGGTGAGTTTACGCAGCTGACGTGCAGATTTCATAAAATTATCCCTGTTGTCCCTTGGCAGCAGATTTAATTCAGGGGAAGATGTGACCATGGATTCAGTGATCACGATCTCACCAACAATATCCATCAGGCTGTCCAGCTTCATCAGGTTGACGCTGATCAGATTCTGCTTGACCGGGGCATGGGAAAGCATAGGAGCTGCTTTCCCGGCAGCTGTATCTGTGGATGCAGGTGCTGGTGCCGTGGATTTGGAAACAGATGCCTTTTTTTCCTCAGCTTTTGCAGGAGGAGCGGCTTTTGGGACATTTACAAGCTCATAAGATCGGATGTGGTTCTGGGTTTTTAAAATCCCTTCAGCCTTAGAAGCGTCTTCATTGGAGTCAAAAGCAAGGAAAAAACCATTTTCTGCGATCTTCTGTGAAGTATCCGGATCTGTTTCCATATCACTGGGATAGAAACGAAAAGTCACTTCACATTCCCTTACTGCATTTACGATCATATAAGCCCGCAGATTCTCCATTCCCACGCCTTCTTCCAGAAAAACATGGAAAAAGCAGGCTGCATCCTTATCATCAGGGAGAGAAGCAGGAGCTGCAGAAGCAGGAGCTGGAGCTCCAGAAGCAGGAGCTCCAGAAGCTGCAGGTGCAGCCTGTGAAGCTTCCGGCTGTGCAGGTGCAGCGCCGCTGATCTTCTTCAAAAAAGAATTGATCTCATTGGAGAACGCATCAATATCAGTAGAAAGAGGTACTCCCTGTTCTACTTTCTCGATTTCGCTTCTTAAATAATCCTCTGAACGGAACATCAGATTGAAAAGCTCTTTCTTATGTTCAGGATCCAGAGTTTCGATTCCTTTATCACGGATATAAAAAAATACATCTTCAATATGATGGGCGATCGTGGAGATCGAATTAAATTCCATCATTGCAGAAGAGCCTTTGATCGTATGCATGATACGGAAGATCTCATTTACGTCATCGGTGGAAAAATCACCGTTTTTCTCATCAGCAACCAGCATTTCGTCTAACTGGTCTAAAAGATTGTTTTCTTCATAAAGGTATGTATCCAGAATACTGCTGTCCATACCACTGCTCATATTGTACACCGCCTTTTTTCATAATAATCAGAATAGTATTTCTTTTAACTTTATCGGCGGTGGTTGAAAATGGATAAGGGGATTTCAAAAAGAAACAGTGAGTTGATAAAACAGTTATAAAAAAAAAGAAAACGCCGATAAAATTATCAGAGATAGGATATCTGATCATTTTTGGAGGAAACCGTAAAAATGGCGATCAAAAGAAAAGAAAAAAGAAGGCTTTTGCAGACAGCGGCCCTCTTAATGCGGGCAAATGAAAGAGTGTTCATGGGATTCGGCCAGAATACAGAAGAAGTGATGATTGATGCTCTTTCACAATCTCAGGAAACAGCCCTTTTGTTGGGAACAGAGCTGGAAAATGTGGGAAAAGCAGATCTGGTCCCCCTTCTGGAAGTATATTGTGAAGATCTTTATGAGATGAGTCAGAATCTTCACAGTAAAAAACAGATTGCAAGGCTGTATAAAAAAATAAAGAAAGAATTGAAACTTTTATACGAACGCATGGAGAATGATATGGAAACAGACCGTCTCTGTTTTGTCTTTCTTCCATATAAAGTGTCTATGTGGGATTCTATGGAAACCGTCTGGAAAGCAGCAGATAAGGATCCGGATTGCGATGCCTACGTTGTACCGATCCCCTATTTTGATAAAGACCAGGACGGGAATCTGACAGTAGAACACTACGAGGGAGATCAGTATCCACAAGATGTTCCTGTCACAGATTACCGCACATTCCGCCTGGAAGATAAAAAACCGGATGCGGTGTTTATCCACAATCCCTATGACCAGAACAATAGATTGACCAGCGTCCATCCGGATTTTTATAGTAGCAGATTGAAAAAGTATGCAGACCAGCTGATCTATCTGCCTTATTATACTACAGCAAGTACTGGAAACGTAGAATCTGCGAAACGCCAGGCGGAAGGCACCGGTTTTATGATTGAACCGGGGGCTATTAATGCAGACTGTATTGTTACGGCAACAGAGCAGGAGAGGGAGCTTTTTATCAATATCCTGTGTTTCGGGATTAAAGGAGTTCAGGCAGAACAATGGGAAGTGAAGGTACAGAACTTTGGATCACCAAAGGTTGAACGTGCCCGTGATACGAAAAGACAAGATGGATCTCTTCCGGAAAAATGGCAGGAATGTCTTTACAGTCCTGACGGATCCAGGAAAAAGACAGTATTTTACAGTCTTTCCATTGGGGCACTTTTAAACCAGCCGGATATGATGAAAAAAATAGAAGAAGTCTTACTTTATTTTAAAACAAGAAAAGACCTTGCTTTGTGGCTTCGTCCTCATCCACTGTATGAACAGACACTGAAGGTGATGCGGCCCCAGCTTTTACAGAAATA
>ERZ772901.491-NODE-491-length-38614-cov-342.793433_pt1 | contig 38614 bp, 43 predicted proteins | sample MGYA00512123_ERZ772901 | MGnify/ENA primary metagenome ERZ772901 (study PRJEB29015, sample SAMEA2737711) | human gut metagenome | biome: human gut; feature: human-associated habitat; material: faeces | place: China | collected 2012 ...
AACATTTCTCTAAAAAAGAAGTAAAAAAAGAAGATAAATATATCAATGATGATGATGATGATAATAATGATGATGACGATATAGAACAAGAAAGTTTATTTTAAAAGGAGCGAAAAAAAATGAAAGTTTACGGTGTTGGTAGATTAACAAAAGATATGGATAACATTAATTATAGTGCTACTGGTGTATGTGTAGTGAAATTTACTCTTGCAGAGAATATTTACAACCATAAAACAAAAGAAACAGAAGCTGAATTTTATGATTGTGTAGCCTTTGGTAAACTTGCCGAAAGATTAGGCAATCTAAACATAGAAAAAGGCGAAAAATTGCAGATTGAAGGTAGATTATCTGTAAAAGTTTATGTAAATAAACATGGTAATAAAAGTAAATATACACAAATTATATTAAATAGCTTTGAATTATGCGGTAAGAAAGCAGGTAAAAAATGAAAAGAATACAATTAATGTTTGCTTATCATGAGTTTTTAAAAGGCGGTAAATATTTTACCGCCCATAAAATCTTAGAACTTCTAAATAAAAAGAAAGTTTATCTAGGCTTAGATGATACTAGCTGGGAAGTAGAACAGTTAGCATATAAGTTAAAATTACAAATAACTTATAATAGAAATTGTAATGGTGCTTGTGTTTATCTATAGAAAGGACTTTTATCATGAAGCTTTTAGCCCAAACAGAATTATCTCGACCACACGCTTATTTATATTGTCAAACAAGTCAAGCATCTTTGTTTGTATCAAAACACACCGCTTTTTGTAGTGAGTGTGGGAATAAATTTACATTTAGTAAAGTAAATCCATTTACACAAAAGATTTATTGTTCTAAATGTGGTCGAGGTTATGATTATAAAAAAGATGAAGTAATAATAAGTAAAGCGTATAATGTCGAGTTACCTTATATAACAATGTTAAAACTATATGAATTAAAAAATAAAATAGAACTTAGAATATATTACAATAGTATTTCAATCGGAAGCGATAACGTTTTAAATTTTTCCAAAATAAAAGAAACATACACTTTTGATATAAAAAATAGAGATGTAATTTTTAAAAAATATATAAATAATGTTCAGTATGATAAACAAGATATAGGTTATATAACAGATTTAGAAAACTTAACAGAAAATACTGCACTTTATTTTCTTAAGATAAATACTAAAAATTATTACTTTGATAGTTTAACAGCTTTATTAAAGAAAATAAGAACAGCTATAATAAAAAAAGTTTATCAGGTGCATAATATTAAATTAAGTAATGTATATGTAAATAGCTTATCCAAACATGAAAAATTTTTAGGAAATATATTGAATTTAGCTCATAGAGTACGTTTTTTCAATAGTCCTAATATTTCCTATAATAAAGATTTTAATGATGTAAAAACTTATGTCATTAATGAATGTTTAAATGACTTTGAAAAACAATATACTGATAAATTAAGAAAAGACTATATATCTACCATTTTTGATTTATTGAAATTGCCAAACATAAAATTTTTAAAACAACATTTCTCTTTAAAAAACTTGCTTATAGTAAATGCAATATATAATAATCTAAACAAGGATTTAAGTAATAATTTATTAAAGTTTTATTTAGAAAATGAAAAATGCTTTATAAATAAAGAATACAAAGAAAGTTATCGTAGTAATTTAGAGAGAAGAATAAATAAATTATATGTATATATAGATTTTATTAATAAGTTATATTTAAAATACTATAAAAATGTAAAGGTTAATGTTATTTTTAATAAATACAATTATATAAAAGATATATTAAATTTATACAAAGAAGCAAATTTGACTACTTTAAATAAATTAGAACAAGAAAATATTGCTTTTAGTAAACTGCATAATTGGCTGGCTTTAGAAATAGCTAAACAGCCAGAAAAAGATTTTAAATTTGATATAGCTACTAATATTATTGATAAATATGATGTAGACATTAAAAAATATCATTTTTCTTGTGTAAAGAAATATAGCAATTTAAAAGAAATTGCATACCTATTAAATAATTGTAGTGCAGGATACAAAAATCTTATAAGTGATAGATTACAATTAATAGCAATAGCCGATGATGAAGGAGTAAAAGCATTAATAGAAATACAAAATAATTATATTGTACAGGCTAAACTTTATAATAATGTACCAGCTAACAAAAATAGTTTTATAAATAATCTTATAATAACTTTTGCAAAGGAAATAGGACTTAAAATCAATACATCAGATGTAATTATAAATAATTTTAGTCTGTTAAATAAAGCCAGCTAATATAAAAGCTACATGATTAATTCATGTAGCTTTTTTGTTTTTAGCCATTTATTTTTATTTTAGGTATAATCATAAGGACTACATAATAAAAACAGCTTAAAATCGCTCATAGAAAGCGACATTTGAAAAAATCGCGAGAGAAGGTTGATTTTCTTGAAAGAAAATCTTCAATGAAAAGAAAAGAGCAGGTTACAGCCCTGCTCTTTTATCTTACCGAAAATTATCTTAACGTCCCATATTCCGATTATTACTTTTATCTTTATCTGAAAAAGACATTACTATTTTTTGTTTTTTTACCTTTATTTTTTCTATATTTTCAGATAAAATTTCTTCTAATTTTTTGCAATTTTTAAATGGCTTCATGTACATTTCAATATCATATTTAAGTTCCATACTGAGAGCCCTATCATAGGCAATCTTATTAACAGCTAAATCTCTAGCTATATATAATTCATTGCGTTTTTCTTGATTTAAATTAGATTTTTCCCAATTCATTTCAAATCCAGCTTTTAATGCAAGTTCACGAGTAAATTCTCTAATTGTACGACTATTACCATCTCTAAATGGATGCAAATAATCTAACTTAGAATAAATTTCTGTCATTTTTTTTACAAACGTCTTTACTTGCATTTTTTTCATTTTATTAATATCAATATTCTTTTTCAAAAAATCCTGTGTTTCATTTATAATTATTTTATCCATATTTGAATAAACAATATTAGATGTTTTTGATGTTCCAGGAATAGGACGATGCTTCATCCATGTTTTCCAGGGCAATAATTCAGCTCTATATTGCCCTGGTTTATAAAATCGTTCATATTTTCCGCCTAACTTAGGCAAATCCTGAAAAAGATATTGATTGATTTTACATAAATGTTCTAAATCAAAATTTCCTTCTATAGGATGACTGTCCAATTCCATTAATCTTCTTGGAATATATAAGCCTTCCTTTTCTTCCATATCTTTTTCGCTCATATAAACTCCTATTTTCTCGGTAATGTTTTGTCTATCTCATCACCAAGTTCTTTTAAAGATAACTCTCCATTAGCATATCGTTCATAAAGTTTTTTAGTTTCATCAGTAAAAATACAACCTTCCATTTCACAGCTTCCCATTGCATAAGCAAGTTGTTTATGTCTACGTTTATGTTCTGCTATACTAATCATTTTGTAACCTCCAGCAAATATATTTTTTGAAAGATACCATTTTAAAATCTAATATCATATTTCTTATATTATTATATCATATTTTCATTAAAAAGTCATTAAAAACCTTTATATATAAGGAATTTTAATGACTTTTTTAAATAAAAAAATATCTGATTTCCAATTAAAACAGTTGTAATAAAATCAAAATTAATAATAATACTGGTGTCAAAATTGAAGATATACTTATCCACTTAAACATTCTATCGTGGTCTTTTTCCAAATTTTTATGCCAACTAACAATAGATTTTTGAAGTTGATTATAATTTTTAGCTGCATTATTGACTATCTTTTTATATTCATCAAGACATTTTTCATGTACGATCTTCGGCATAGTGTTTATTATTTCATCACTCGTTTTTTTTAAGTTAACTGATGAATCATTAATTTGCTGCACTTGATGAGTTAATTTTTCTATTAACGCTTGATGTTTAGCATTTTCGTCTGATAAACGTTTTAAAACACTACTTATATTTATTAAAATTTCATCTTCAGCTGAAGTTTTTTTAGGTTCATTTTGTTTAATTGAAATATCTTCTTCTTGTTGTTTGTTATATTCCTCTTCAGCTGACATATCTTCTTCTTGTTGTTTGCTGTATTCTTCTTCATAACTCATAAGTAAAATCCTCCTTTTCCTTATAATTCTGGTTTACCATTCTTATCATTGAATGTTTTATTACAACTTTGACATAGCCAAAATTCACCGTTTTTACCTAATTTTTTTACCAATAAATTTTTACAACTTGGACACTTGGCCATAATTGGCTTACCGTTATAATCTTCAAAAAAAAGTTTTCTCCCTGTTACTGGAGAAACACAATCTGGATTATTACACATATGAAAATATTTATCTATTTTGGATGAATATTTTCTAACAATTTGCCCTTTATTACATATAGGACAAGTAATACTATCTTTATCTCTATAGAACGGAAACTCTTTATTTTCCGCAAATTTTATATTGTCATAGACCATATTTATTACAGTATCTATAAAATCCTGCAAAGATTGTTTTCCTTCAGCTATTTCTGCCAGTTTATATTCCATTTCTGCGGTAGTGTCAGGATAAGTCAAAGACTTATCTATATTCTCAATTAAATTTATACCAAAAGCTGTAGGTACAAGTTCTTTTTTTACTTTTTTTAAACAAGGCTCTATATCCCTGCCCTTAGAAACAGTATCTTGAAGCTCGGCAATTATTGTATCTCGCGTTGCAGGTGTCCCAATGCCTTTTACTTCTTTTAATTTTTCTCGATTAGGATTTTTAGCATCCACATATTTATAAATGTTGGCCATAGCTGCAAGAAGTGTCCCTTCTGTAAAACGTTTTGGTGGTGTAGTTTTCTTTTCCTGGATTAAGTAGTCGCCTTTGTCGATTTTATCGCCAATTTTTAGTTTCGGTAATATATTTATATCAGTCGTTTCTTTTTCTTCAAGGGCTTTGAAACCCGCCTCAAGTATAATCTGTCCACTTCCAGTAAAGATTTCATCAGCGACAGATAAAGTGAATATTGTCTTTTCGGCTGTACACGGTGGGAAAAATTGCAATATATAGCGTTTTGCTATCATGTTGTAAATTTTTTGTTGGGTATCATCAAGGTCATTTACTTTTACTATAGTAGGTATTATTGCATGATGAGCCGTTATCTTTTTATCATTCCATGCTTTAGATTTTAATGCTAAATTTGCTTTATCTTTTCCTGGAACATTTAATATATCAAAGATTTTTTTAGCATCTTCAAATTGTGCTTCAGGTATATAATTACAATCAGAACGTGGATAAGATACAAATTTTTTCTCATACAACTGCTGTACAGTATCAAGTACAATTTTTGGCGAATAACCATATTTTTTGTTAGCTTCAACTTGCAAAGTATCGAGCGAATAAGGTAACGGTGGATATTCCGTCAGTTCCTTTTCTTGTACATCTTTCACTGTTATTTCAGCATTGTGTAGTTTTAATTTTATGGCTTGTAATATCGCCTTATCTTTTATTCTATTTTCATTGTTTGTAAGTTTATCTGAAGGTTTTAATTGTGCTCTAAAAGGCAAATTATCCTTCGTAAAACTGCCTATTAGCTCATAATATTTAGTAGACTTAAAATTTTGTATCTCTTTTTCACGATTTACAACAAGTGCAAGTGTTGGTATTTTTACACGACCAATACGAAAAATTGTATTATAACCATATTTTCTAGCACTTACACTGTAAGCTCTTGTTAAATTCATACCAACAAGCCAATCTGCGCGACTTCTTCCAAGCCCTGCCATATACAAGTTTTTAAAATTATTATTATCCTGGATATTTTCAAAAGCTCTTTTAAGACTTATATCATCCTTTGCGTTTAATAATAGCCTTTGTACTATCCCCTTATAACCTGCATAATCTAAAATTTCATCAATTAAAAGCTGTCCTTCTCTATCTGGATCGCCAGCATTTATAACTATATCTGCCTTTTTTAATAGCTGTAGTATTACATCTAACTGCTTTTTAGTATTAGCAGAAGGTTTAATTTGCCATTTTTTAGGAATTATAGGATAATTTTTCCAAAATTTATATTTCTCATCATATTCTTCAGGTGTTGCAAGTCTTAAAATATGTCCATAAGCCCAAGTTACAATTACATCACCATCTTTTTCAAAATATCCTTGCTGTTTTTTATAATCATTTTTCCATAAATAATTAGCTATTGCTTTTCCAATATCAGGCTTTTCCGCTATAAAAATTTTCATTTAAAATCAACTCTTTTCTTTATTTTATATCATATTTATGATATAATATTATTGTAAAAATAATATTATGAGGTAAAACTATGAATATTAATATATTTGAAAACTCCGAAACAATATCTAAAAGAATAAAAAATATACGTAAATATTACAAAATGAACCAGCAAGATTTTGCAAAAGAACTCGGTATTTTACAATCCACACTATCTGAAATAGAACGCGGAAATGTAAATCCACAATTTAAAACCTTGCAACTTCTCGGAGATATGATAGGTCGTTCTAACCTAGAATGGTTATTATACGGAAAAACAGAAGTAATTAAAACTGATGAGTGGAATAAAACCCGTATAAACAACTTACTTATTAAACTAAATGCAGATGAACTTAAATTCTGCCGTGAATGGTTAGAATTATATGTAAATTCTTTAAAAAAGAAATGAGGTATGTAAAATGAAAACTAAATGCTTATTATTTGTAATTTTAATGTTATTAATAACATTAGTTAGTGGCTGTAGCAACAATGAAGGTGATAAGTACATAGGAAAATGGACTGGTTTAGAAAATCCTGATAATCCTCGTTCTTATATTTATCAAATTTCAATAGAACAAAATGGAGATAATTATATTATCAAAAGAAAGATTAGTAACTACAACGAATTTAATCCAGACAGACAATTAGAATGGCAAGAAGGCAAAGAAAAAACTGAAAGTGCTACTTTAAAAGATGGAAAATTAGTAAGTGGAAATGATATTGCTTCAGTATCTTATACTTATATAGAAAAAGATAATACACTCCTTTATTCTGCAAAAGGAATTTATTTACAAAAAGATGATGACAATGCAATATTTGAAAATTTAAAGAAACAAGCAGCAGATGCTTTAACTAAATATTGGGAAGAACATCCTATAATTAATAAAACACCTATTATTGATGACCCTTTTACAAAATATGGCAAAGCAAAACAATAAAAACTAATGAAAAGCAGGGCTTTTAAACCCTGCTTTTTTTAATTTCCAAATCTCATAAAGCCTAACGCTGGCTCTTGAGGAGGTCTGTTTTCCTCATCAAAAGCACTAGGATTATATGGATCATAACCATAAAATTGACCAGCTTTTACTTTTTCTTTATCTAATCTATCAGCAGCAGCTTTTGTTTCTTGGTCAACTACATTATTGATAAAACGTGCTCCGTTTGTTTTTGTTTTATCAATAGAACTTAATGTATTTACTATATTCATAGCATTTGCACGTTGTTTTTCGCCCAAAATACCGTCTGTTTGTGTATTTAATATTTCAGATTGCAGGTTCATTCTATCAGCTTGATTATTAATTGTTTCTTGTATAATATCCGTTGCTTCTTTTTTTGTATAGGTTTGTTCTTCAGCAAGTTTAATATCATACGTTTGGTCATTCAATGCTTCTTCAATTTCCCAAGACTTATAAAAGTCTTTGTCTTTAAAAACTTTATTAGGATTAATTAAACTTTCACCATCAGGTTTTATAACCTTCTCAATTTCTGTACTTATTTTATTTTCATCAATATTTATTTTAGTATTAACTAAAATCCTATTTTTAAAATTTTCTAAGCTATTTTGTACAACTTGAAGCATTTGTGCTGTTTCCCTTATACTATCTGCTAACCTTTTATAATCAATAACATGGTCTCCTGGTTTTAAACCGCCCCAACCCCAAGCTCCAGCAACTGTACTAATACTAAACAACAAAACAAATATTATACTTATCCTTTTTTTCATTATTCATCATTCCTTACTCAAAGGAAAAAATAAGTATTACTTTCTTTTCAACATCTTTCAATGAAATTGTTCCTAAATACCGTGAATCAAAAGATATATCAGGGTCATTTAAAAAAAGTATTTCATCTTTAAGGACTATATGCTCCCCTATTTTATTATTTTGCGGTAAACCATTCATGTGATATATCTTATATTTTCGACCATGAATTTCTACAGCATCCTCACCTACTCTATAAACATCTCCTGGCAAACCCTGTACTTTTTTTATCATAGGATATCCTTTTTGTACATTTAATATAGGAACATCTACAGGAAGTTTAACAACAACAAAATCTCCATAATCTAAATTCTGATTGGGTGCTATCATATATATTCCACGAGGTGCAGATGGTGATATATTTTTATAAAATATTGTTCCCATACATAGATACAATATTGTTATAAAAATAATAAAAAATAGAATAATTTTACAAAATTTCAATGAGTATAGTCGTGCATGCACGACTATACCATTGTATTTTTTAAGACAATTCATATTTACCACCTAACATTTTTAACAAAGATGTTGGTATTCTTGCTGTTAAAAAAGCAAGTCCAATCAAAGAAAGGCACATCAATATAAATTTAATCATAGCTTCTGAATTTATACCATTATTTACGGTATAAGAACCAGATAAATTACCATTTACAAGGTCTATATATTCTTGTGCCCAACCTGGAAGTGGTTCACCAGCTGTTACATTTCCAGGTCCTCCATTATAAGCTGCTAATGCATAATTCCAATCACCATACATATCATGTAATTGTTTCATATACTTCGCAGCCGCTTCTAAATTCTGTTCTGGATTAAATGGATCGGAACAGCCAAGTCCTGCTGCTGTTCCAGGCATTAATTGTCCTAATCCTTGTGCACCAGCCCCAGATACCGCATTAGGGTTCCAGCTACTTTCAAGTTGTATCTGTGCCAAAAACAGTGATACTGGAATACCATACTTTTGAGCTTTTTCTGTAGCCAATGCTACTAAATCAGGTGGTCCTGTTATCGTTCCTGTACCTGTTACTTGCTCCGATGGCGTCTGCACTGTAAATATATCACCAGGCTCGGCATCACGAATACATACAACACAAAATCCAACCATAATTGAAATAATAGTTAACTTTATCGTGTTACTTACAATATGTCCTAAACTTCCTTCAGCAATAAATTTTGTAAAACCAAAAGCTGAAAAAGGAAACGTACAAATACTAAGAGCTGCTACTACATAAAATTCAATGTAAACGAGCATTATATAACAGGCAAGAACAAAAAATACTCCTATTGTTATAAATGTCGCAAGATAAATTGGAATAATCGTTGATAAATTAGTATAGAAATCCCAACTGCCAAAACTAGCTATTTTATTTAATGCTGGTGTTACCATAAAAATTGCTTTTTGTAATATCATTTGCGGTTGAGATACATCATTTCCTATATCCGGGTTATTAGCAAATGTAGTAGAAACAGACGTTACAAACGACAAAAAAAAGTCATTTATAATTGTTTGCCAGTTTAGCATTACAAACATCAAAAAGCCATATTTCATTACCTTAGTTATGGCAAACTGCATTGAAATAGTCATACCACTTGTCATCATTGGAAGCGTTAAATCTAAAATACATAGAACAAGTAATAATGCAAAGCAAGCATCTTGTAAAAAATCAAAGCCACGACCAGCAGCTTCAACAACCTGTTGCATTATATCTTGTATATTTTCTCCAAGTTCATACATACTTTCAACGCCCCATGGAAGCGTTACATTATCATGTCCCATTACAGCAGGACCACCGCCGCCTGAAGGCATGGTATTTCCGCTTAAATCCATTCCAAGCGCTTCAAGATACGGTACGGGGTCAACACGGCTGCCGAACTCACCAAGCGGCCCGTATTCTATATGCACATGCGGCCCGGTGGAATATCCAAGCGGCCCATCGTAGGCATCGCCGCCGGTATACCCTATTATTGTTCCTTCCGTAACATATCCTGTCTGGCATAAAAGCGTGTCTGATGAGCAGTCGCCAAACATCCAGTAACTGCCGTCTTCCAGCGTTATATCCGTCCAATAAATATAACCGCCGCCCGCTCCGTGATTTACTGTACCATTTGCTGGAGCAACTATAGGAGTGCCAGAAGGAACATACACATCTATACCCTTATGAAATGTACTAGCTCTTCCTCCTGCATCACGAGGGCCATATGGAGAAGTTACTTCACCACCAATAATAGGTGGTGAAGCTAATACCTTAAATGGTATTAAAATAATTATTAAACATATAAAAATTATTTTCTTCATAGGCATATCACCTATTACGGTTTGATTGCGGTTTAGTCGCATATTCACCTGATTTAAGATTTTTATAATCTTCCATTTGGTTCATTGCCCTATTTGCACCTCTAATTAGCCCTTTACCGATAGCAGAATTAGCAAAACTTGTTCTAGCAACATTTTTAGCAACTTCTCCTGCAACACTTCCACCCTGAATACCTATATTTGCTTGTGCTGCCTTTATAGTAGCATTAGCAAAGCCATATCCCGCAGCAGTTTTTCCTGCTACTCTACTTACTGCTCCAGCTGCTCCTACTGCACCACCAACAGCACCAGCAACTGTACTTTTAGCTGTTGTAGCACCTCGAACAACATCTCCAGCTTCCATAGAAGGCTGTCCATTCATCATACTTGCCGCAAGATTAGGTAATTTCCAAACAAGAAAAGCAAGTGTCGCATAAGATAATGCCATCTTCAACATTGATGAAAACGATACATTTTCTTCAAAACTGGTTAATGCTCCAGATAAAGTATCAAATAAACCCAAAAGAAAATACATAATCATCAATTTTATACCGAATGAAAAAACACCCGAAACAACTCTTTGAAATAAAAAAGAAGTAAATCTAATAGCTCCAAAAGGTAATAAAATTACACCTAGACTAGAAAATATACAAAATTCTATTTTAGTTATCAAAACTTGAAGCGATATAAAAAAGAAAGAAGCAATCGTTATTGCTATAGCTATTAAATCCATAAAAAGTCTAGCAATACCACCATTATCTGTTATACCCGTATCCTGAAAATCTTTAAACAAAGTACCACATATATTAAATCCTCTTTCCAATATTTTGCTAGGACTTATCCAATCTCCAGCACCAATATTAGATAAACCTGAAGCTGTAGCACCAGCAATCTCAAACGACCGCAAAATTGCAGAATTAATTGTATCCCAATTTACAATCAGAAGTAAAAAAAAACCAACTTTCATTGTTTTATTAATAACGAAAGACATTCGCATTTGACCATCATATAAAGCCCATGTAGAGCAAATATCTATGATAGCTAATACACATACAAGTTCAAAAGCATGAGGTTGTAATTGTATCATACCTGTTACACTATGCTCATAAAAAAAATTAAGCAAACTATCTAAAAAATTAGTATCTGTAAAATCCATAATATTACCACCTTACATTACCATAAGTAGCAAATGGATCATCAATAATAGGTACTTTTTCTATTACTTCATTTTCCATTTGTGATAATGTTTCTTCTTCTGCTTGTTTAGCAGCATTTATAACAGCTTTTCTATTTTGAGCTTTTAAAACTTCTGCCTGCTGATGCATTAATTGGTTTTTATCTGTTATAGCCTGGATTGCTGTATTTATACTATCTATGTTAGCTTTTTCTGTAGCTATCATATTTGCAATTTGCTGTGCTTGTTTATTACCTTCTACAGTCTTATTTTGCTCTAATAAATCCTGTAATCTAACCTTAGATTTTTCAAGTTCTGCCATAAGTTCATGATAAGAATTTACATCTTCTTCATTTCTCATAGACATTATTTCTTGCAAAGTATCGTTTATACTTCGCTCACTCCACACAGTTTGTTTATAATCACCGCTATTAATTCTAGGATAAGTTTCTTTCCAGTATTCATCCCACTCATCTTTATCTACTAATAAATCCGAGTTTGAAAGTGTATTTTTAACAGCTGCTATACTATCATTAAATGCCTGTTTATATTCATTTAGAATATTTTCTGGCATGGCCATTAACTCCTTAAGTTGCAAGGATATTTGTTCAGCTGTATTTTTAACAACATTCAAGGTTTCAGTGTAGGTTTTTAACTGTTGTGCTATATTCTGGTCATCAATTACAGGAATAGCAGCTTCAGCTGGTACAGTTAAAGATATACTAAAAATTATGGCTAATCCAATCTGCCTAAACTTTTTTTTCATGGTATTTCACTCCTTACGTTACATACCTCTTAAAGTCCTCCCATTCTTCAGTAGCATTTTTATATTTAAGCCACTGTTCTATAAAATCACATCTATCATATTTACTCAAAATATTATCAATAGCTTGCTGGTCTGTTTTACTTGTTGCTGTAACAAATGGGAACTCTATCGGCTGAAGTGCTAAAGAAAAAACTCGATTTCCCTTCTGTGAACTATAATAATAATCCTGCTTAGGTGTCATCGCAGCTATTATCTTTATTTGTTTTTCATTGCAACCAAAAAGTTCATAGAGTTTTTTATTAGCCTCATTTTGTGCATTTACATTAGGAAGATATATTCTATTAGGACAGTTTTCCATAACTGTCGTTAATAAATCTGGTTTATTTGCCACATCAGATAAATTTTGTGTAGCAAATATGATAGAAGTATTCTTTTTACGCATATCCTTAAAATATTCACGTAATTTATCTTTAAATGCTGGATTATCAAAGAAAAGCCAACATTCATCTAAAACTATAATAGATGGACCAGTAGCAAACTTTAATTTTGTTTCTATTCTGTGAAATAAATATTCTAGTGTACTTGGGACTATAGCAGGTGTTGCCATAATGGTTTCCATCTCGTAAACCTGCCAATTTCCACGACCGGATACATCTTTTGTATTATCAAAAAGCTTTCCATAACTTCCTTCCATAGTAAGCGGTTTTAATGCCCTTCTTATTTCAACATCCTGCACCATTTGTGTAAAAACAGTTACAGTTCGTTGTTCTATTGGAAAAGTGGCCAAAGAATTTAATGCTTTCCATACATAATCTTCTTTTTCTGGGTCAATAGTCATATTCTTTTGTTTTAAATACATTAAAATCCATTCTTTAGCCCATTTTCTTTCCTGTTCATTATCAACTCTTGCTAGTGGCTGAAAAGAAAGTTCTGTTTCTCCTTCAGCTGCTAAGTTATAAAAGTTTCCCCCAACAGCAAGCGTCAATGCACGACTAGAACCAGCTTTATCAAAAATAAAAACATTACTATTAGGATATTTTAAAAAATGTGCCTCTAACGTATTTAAAAGTACAGATTTACCACTACCACTCGGTCCACAAATCATCGTGTGCCCTACATCACCTACGTGAAGGCTTAATCTAAACGGTGTATAACCTTCAGTATCCGTGTAAAGCAACACAGGCCCCTTCAGGTGCTTATTCTTTTTGTCTCCAGACCACATTGCTGTGATTGGGGCAAGATGACAAAAATTTAAGCTATTTATAATTGGTCGACGAATATTTGCTCGATAACAACCAGGTATACTGCCCCACCATGCTTCCATCGAATTATCAGTTTCAATGAAACCTACAAACCCTAAAGAATTTATCTTTTCTAATACTTTATTAGCTTTTTCTTGACATTTTTCTTTATTTTCATCCATTACAATCATAGTCATGGTATAGTAACCATAGCTTACCGCATCCTGTCCTAATTCTTGCTGTGCAACTATAGTATCATCGCGATTAGAAGCAGCTGTTTCATCAACATCTTGCTCCAACTGCTCCTTTGTAATGGCACTTCTTATTTGCGACCAAAAGCCCTTTACCTGCTGATTCCATCTTTTCCTATATTTTTGTAATTCCTCTTGAGCGTCTAATTTACTCATACAGATAAATCTCGACACCCATCTATATTCCATATTTAAACTATTAAAAGTATTAAAAATCCCTGGAGTAGATACAGGCGGAAAATCTAATACTGTAATAATTTTCATATACTTATTTCCAAGTTTCATTTCCCTACCACCTAGAACATCACAATCACATATATAATCTGTGATATATCTAAGTGGATTAATATTTATATCAAAACTTTTTGTAGATATAGTAGTGTGTAAATATGCTAATGTTTCTTTAGCACTAAGCGGTTCTATATCTTTAAACCACTTAGAAAGCATATCCCCTACTAAATTTACATTGCTTATAAACTTCTCCACGATATCAAAGTAAACTTTCATATCGTATTTTGTATTACTTCCCTTATTTTTAGCGTCTGTGATAAACGCATTTGTTATTTTAGATTTTAATAACTGTGGAGGCTCGCAATAAATTATAAAATAAAACAAAGTTTCATAATGTCTTTGCTTTGTATAATAATCCTTACGTTCATCTTCCATTTTTTGAACAAGCGGCACAGAAATTGCCGCCTGCTCATAGTTTGTATCAATTTTTCTTTGTGCTTCAAAATAAAGCACATACCCAGTGGTAAGCTTCTTCATAACATTATTTAACGCAGCATTATATTGTAAAAGCTCCGCTGGCGTTGAACTATCCATATCTGGACCACGAAATTTATAGATAGATAATAACGAATGGTCTTTTCCATGTACAATTCCTGTATCTTCGTCAATGAACGCCCATGGAAGAAGATACTGTAAACGTGGCTTTTCTTTAAACACACCTACCTTTTGCGAAAATTGTACATTTTCTTTTTTTCTAAAAGAAAACATTTTATCACCTACCTATAATAATAATTCTTATGTGTTCTTGCCTTCCAAAAGACCGAATGAAACTGCGGATCTTTCTGACCTAAATATTTAAACAAATAATGCACACCAACTGCTACAAAAATAACAGTCCATGTTTTAAAAAATACACCACCCAAAACAGCTAAAAAGATATTAGCTAAAAATAAATCTCTTGGAACACCCATCCAAAATAGAGGTTTTACAAGCGACCTATGAATAGGGACTTCGTATCCTTCAGGTAACTTCTCTTTCATTACATAGCCCCCAATATAGTAAGACCTCCGGCTGATTCAGAAACGTAAGAAATAAAACTTGGAGCGAAAAGGCAAGTAGAAACAACAAAAATCAAAACAATAAATTTTGTTGTTCCACCACCAGCATTACCAGTAAACATGGCAATAGCACAACCAGCAAGTCCTAAAATACCAAGTACCATAGGAAGTGGTCCTGTAAATTGTTCTGCTAAGGAATTAAAAAACTTCATCCATGGCCATTCAATATCTCCTACAGTATCACCGTTAAAACCAACACTTTGAGCAAGTGCTGTTCCATGATTAGTAGTAATTACAACTGCCATAACAAAGAAAATAGCACTTAACATCAGCAATTCTTGCTTATTTCTTTTTAATGCACCTAAAATTGTTTCACTTTTTTTTACTGTCCATCTTTTCATATTAAATCCTCCTTAATACGTTTCAAAACATAAGTATCATCATGACTGTTATAAGTTTTAACCTCAATCATTTCATTTACTTTCCTGGACTTTTTACCGCCTCCTAAATCTATATGTACAATAGAAACAACAACATCTATAGCTTCCCCTATAAGCTCTTTTAAATCTCCAGTAGCATTTTTATCTTCTTGAGCCAAAGATTTAATACGTGTTAAACCACTTACTGCATCATTGGCATGTACTGTACATGCTCCGCCTGGATGTCCTGTATTCCAAGCTTTAAGCATAGTATAAGCTGCACCATCTCTAACTTCTCCAACAATAATTCTATCGGGACTACGACGCATGCAATCAGCAAGTAATCTTGTCATGTTATAAACGACTTTATCCTTACCGGTTTCTTGCTTTGTATACATCGGTGAATAATCATCTGCTGGACATTGCAATTCTGGCAAGTCCTCTAGCGATATTATTCGATGGTATGGTGAAATTTTAGCTATAGCATCTAAAAGAGCATTTAAAAATGTTGTTTTACCTGTTCCTGTACCACCAACAACCAAAATATTTTTCCTTTTACGAATAGCTTCTTCAAGGTATTTTTTATAATAATCTGTTAATGTACCATTTTTTACATACTCATCAAGCGTGAAAATCTTTATAGCTTTTTTTCTAATATTAAATTGAGGATTTCTTACAATAGGAGAAATCTCACCTTGAAAACGTGCCCCATAACCACTTATTTCAGCTGAAATAGACGGTATTTCTTCATTAATTACTTTTCCAACCTGCCCTGCAATAAGCTCAATAATAGCTAATATCTTTTCAGGTTTTAAAATAATATTTGTCTTTACTTTACCTTCTTTGTGAGACATATATCTTACATAACCATCATCATTTACATAAATTTCTGTGATATCATCTCTATTCATAAAATCTACAATTTGCGTTCCAAACATTACATCTAATGTTTCATTTTTGCTCATATTAAGCACCTTCAAGAGTATCTACATATTCATCTTTATCTTCAACTACAGCTTCAGCCTTTACATATTCTTCTTTATCTTCAGCTACAGTCTTTAAAGATGATGAAGATATTTCATTTTCAATATTCTTTTCAATATCTTCAATATCTATTTGTTCTGTTTCCTTAATAAATAAACTATATTTTTCAATATATTCATCTATTTTTGTAACGTTATTATTTTCAATAACGTCTTTAGCCTCTACTAAAGCTCCTATAATGATTGCTGGATTGTCTATAGGCAATCTAAGTCTTTTAACCACTTGTATAATATAGTTGTATCGTTCACTTTCTAACTTTTTCTTCGCATTTCTTTTTTCTTCTTGCATTCTTTTTAAGATTGCATTTTGTTCTTGTTGTAAAATGCGATATTTACGTTCCATTTTCGTCAATTTCTGTATATTCATATCATCATTCCTCATAATTAAAACTAAACTCTACTTTTGTATTAGTTTTACTTGCCTCAATCAATTTATCTCTTCTTGGATAAGGATTATTTCTTATTACATCACTCACTATTGGGGCATCTAATAACTTATTCAAAAAATAATTACTTTCATAATATTTAACTTTTTCAGTCATTATAGGTGGATTACCACTTGCAACAATTATCTCTTTATCTCCTAAACGCTTTATTTCATCAGCAGTCATTAAAGCTCTACCTGTCGCCGATTTTGAATAAGTCTTTTTTGTTAAAAGACCACTGTCAGACGTCGACTGAACCATTATTGTTTTATTACCTAACAATGATTCAGCATATTTTCCAGTATCATTGTCATTCGGAGCATAAAATATCTGCAAATGACAATTCATTAAGATTTGATTGTCTTTCCCATATATACCATTAATTTGTGGAAGTCCCTGATTTATAAGGAAAACTTTCATTCCATATCCTGCAATATACGATAATGTAGCTGCGAAAGACTGCAAATTCCCAAGAGAAGAAAATTCATCCATTAAGAATAGACATTTGTACTTATATACATTTTTTGCTCTCCCTTTTTTATAAACACCTATACGTTTTGCATGATGACGAACCATCATTTCAAAAAATAATCTAAAAATAGGAGCAAGTCTTAAAATATCCGATGGTGGCGTAACTAAATAAAGCGATACAGGTTTTTTATAATTCATCATATCGTCAATGCAAAAATCGCTTACAGCCGTATTTTGAGCAAGTACAGGGTCTAAATACTCTTTTAAAGCAGTATTAGCAGTAGATATTATACTTGCACATTCCTGTTCTGCTTTAGATAATATCTCTAAAAATCCTTGATAAATAATTGGATGCGTATTAGGCATATAATTTAAAGAAGTAGCGTCTGGATAAAGATTTTTTAAATCTTCTGGCGTAAAATGTTTTTTTACATATTTAAGTTCTTTTGTATCCCACTCTACTATATCTATGCCATTATCAGGCACATGCTCAAAGTTTTGTAAATTCTTAAGGGTATCTAAAAACCCTTTAACATCTACTTTTTGCTGTTGAATAGTTCCACTTGTCGGTTCATCATAAACATTACCATCATCATCAACATATATCATTACAGGCTTACCATCATCATCAAATACAGGCAACATATTAGCTTTTAAAAATGCTGCTACTGTATATAAATTCGGCTCATTAGGATAATTTTCAGGGTCAGAAAAATGTGCATATTTCATATGAAGCATTACTAAAGATATAACATTAGCCGCATTTTGTCCCCAGTGGTCCATCTTGCCTTTTCCTTCATAGTCGGCAATTATCATACCTAAATTTTGACTCATAGAAACTTCGCTTGCTGTACCAATTTTGATTTCATCAAGCGGGTTCCAACGGGCCGATGAACCATCTTCAGCCGTTGGTTCAAATTTTATAACAGTTTGCCCCATGCGTTTTCTATATCCTGCTGTTATTCCCCAGTTTTCACTTTTTATATCATTTACGATTACAGAACTTGTCCAGCTACCTAAAAGAGTTGGTATTATAAGCCCAACACCTTTACCACTTCTAGTAGGTGCTATAACTGCTAAATGCTTATTAGAATTATCCCTAAGATAAAAGTGTTTACAACCAGCATAAAATTTAGAAAGCTTTTTATATAAAAAAATATATGGATAAACGGTAAACTTATCTTCTTTTTTAGCATCATATTTAACTGGAGCATCAATCTTTTCTTTTAAAACTTTTTCTAAATACTTCAGCTTTTCAACTTCTTTTTCATCATCACTATCATTTAATTTTTCATATAGCCTCTCTAGCTTATGTGAATACACTTCTTTTTTTCGAGTTACTTTATCCTCAAATGCCATTTCAGCATAAGCTTCTTTTTCCTTTTTTATAGTTTCAAAAGCACGTAAAAAAGCAGTAAACAATCTAAGTAATTTACCGTCATACTGTCCTACTACAACACCATTTGCTGAAATCAAATCCATTTTTAACAAATCGCTATATTCTCCAAATCTAGCACTCCCATGTGAAGTAAGTGGTTTCTTTTTTTGTAACAAAAATAACAACAAAAAAGATACAACAAAACTCACAAAAATATATGGATACGTCTTAGCAAATAATTGAGGTATATATTGATTAAAATTAATAAACCAAATAAAGTAGTTATGCGGTAAATAATATGGTATTCCCTTAGATACCATGAAAGGCTCACCTAATAAAAAAGTATATTCTACAAGTTCAGCTAATTTTTGCGTTGCCATCCAAAAGCCAGCAAATAATGGAATAAAGGCAATAAACAATCTAAAAATCATTGTACTCACCTAAATTCAAATCCTGATTTATAAATACGCTAAATTGAAAACCAGGATTAATAGTTATTGTTGGCTGTTTTTGAAGTTCACGGTCTACAAATTTTTCACCCGTGCGAAGTATTTCTGCTACTGCTCCAGCCACTGCTTCTTGTCCAGGACTTCGCTCGTCATCCCCTGAAGTATCACCGGTTGCCGACTGTGCCGCTGCACCTAAAAGGGCTGCCATAAATGCACTACCATAAGCTGCTCCTTTATGTTCTGTATATTCATCTTCAAGACCAGGATATCCCACACCATCTATGGCTTTCTGGTCTGGCAAAATAATAGATACTCCACTTGGTAAAATTATTCTAGTAAATATAACACCTATTCTTTTATTACCACGACTTCCAGCCTGACCAGAAGTACCAATTAAACGGCTTCCTTGCGGTATTAAAAGATGTGTACCAGTTAAACTATCATAAACATCTTGTCTTATTTGTGCTACAACATCGCCACCTGGAACATCAGATGTTATTCCAGTTAAAAGCGTTGCTGGAATAACAGTTCCTGCATTCAATGTATAACTTATACCATAATCTACAAAATTATCATCATTATAATTATCATATTCAGTAGAAACAGTAGACGCATTTATGTTATCATTTACTGCTTCCTTAATAGATTTTCCATTTGCTACATCACTTGCTATTGCAAATGCTAATGAACTACTAATCATGGCTTCTCTTTTTGCTTCAGCTTCAGCTTCAGCCTTTCGTTGTTCTTTATCAAAAGAATTAGCACTACTTACAGAATTGCTAGGTCTAACATAAACAACTTTTTCACCATTTTTTGTTATTCCTGTTCCTGTTCCACTATTACTACTAGAATTTACCTGTTGCCTATTTGTAGCCACACCATTTGTTGCAGTTTTAGTATCAGATTTTCCTCTAATTTCATCTTTTCTTAATTTCTTTTCTTCTTCATTATCTTTATTGTATTTTGCTATATCTGAATATTTATCTGGCAATGCTTGTACAGGACTAGCTGCTATACTAGCAGAACTAAGAGGTCTATCTTGTTGTTGTTGTTTCTTATCTGTCATTGCATTGCTTACAACCGCTGCTATAGCAACAACAGCAATAACACCACCAACAATCATTATTTTCTTCTTTTGTAATGTTTTAACTTCATCTTCCGTTGAAACATCTTCAAAACTTATTTCCCCTACATCATTTTCAGGAAATTCCTCATTTATAAGCTCATCATCAGATTTCTTTTTATTCCTATGAAAAAGGTTCTCTATTTTCTCTTTAAAACTCATTTTTTATCACCTTCTTCTGCTGGGTATATATCTACATATAACTTTGATGTATATTGCAACCTAGCGTGATTAAATACTCTATCTGCAATATAGTATTTGCCTTTAATCCTATAATTTACAAGCGTCAATTTTTCATTATCCAAAACATCTACATTATAAAGTACAGGCAAATCATATCTATTTTTGGGCATTTCAATATAGGTACGTATCCCATCATCAAAAACCTTTTTAGGACATATATCTTCAGCCAATTTCTTATTATTTGCCTTAACTTTGTACTTATAATTCATATCCTTTAAAATAACTTCACCATTTTTACTTTCAGTGAAAATAGTCATAAATTCTTTTTCTTGCTTTGTTGGTTCATTAAGCTTTTGAATTTCTGCTTTCTTTTGTGCAGCTACTTCTTCTGGAAAGTTAAAACTGACTATAGGATTATAATAATCTGTAGCCGTAACTAAAAAATGATATGAGCGTTTATCTGTATTTATTATTATGTCCGTTCTAGCACTATTTACTAATGGTTTTATATATACATGTGTAACATTACCTATTCTAGCTTTATCAATCATCCATTGTTTAGTATCTCCACCTATAGCACCAATAAAATTTTCTCCTTGATGTAAAATAATATCCGTTACATGTCCGACTTTCACATTTACACAATACAAACTATCATCATAAAAATCATAAGTTAACTCCGATGCATTCAATTTTCCATCAGCAACTGTATAAATAGCTTGTTGTGCAAAAACAGGTGTAGTAGCACAAACAAAGGCAAATGTCGTAACTAATATTTTTTGTTTTAGTTTTTTCATCAACTTTGCCCTTCTTCCTGACTAATATTTAAGTCTTTAATCTTTATTCCCAAAGGATTAATTAAAAATTCCGCTTCTTTTTGTCCTCTATTATCTACACCAACATTAAAAAGTCCTACATAATATGTTTTTTTACCTGTAGCTCCACCAGTTAAAGAATATTCTTCTTCACTCCAGCGAACCTGATATGTGCTTTTACTTCCTGGTTGCAACTGTACCGAACGAATTTCTGGCTGTATAGTGGAACGTCCTAATTTCTTAACTGGATCGTCTTTTATGAGCAATGCATTGAACTTTTGTGATGCTTCAGAAGTCATAAAATGTTTCGACTTTTCTAACCCATTTTTATATTGAATAGGATCTAATGGAATAGTTCTGGTATCCAAAATAAATTCCGCTAAAAAATGCCTTATTTCCGCTTCTTGCGGTGTATAATTGGTTACCTTTAACTCACCACCTGTTTGAACCTCTCCAGTGGCTTCATTAACTCTAACAACATATGTTTTATAGCTGGCTGTTGTTGTAACAAAAACAGTAGCTATAACGCAAATAATAATTAATATTAGATAAATCAAATTCCTTTTTTTGGCCACATCTTTATCTAACGCTAAATTATACAAATCATTTTGGAAAGTACTATAACTTTTAAAACGCCCTCCTTTTTTTTTATCAAACGTATCTGTTGGTTCTCCACTAGGAATAAATTTCTGTTCTCCGTTCAAGATTATGCACCTCCGCTTCTATTTTAATTTATCATAATTATGATAAAAAGTAAATGATTTTTTATTAAATTTTCCTACTATTATAAATTTTCAATCGTCGTGATAAATCCTTTTTCAATCGTCGTGATAGACACAATCGTCGTGATAGATTTGTATTTTTATGTTTTTTTATTATCATTTTTACAATATTTATCTCAAATAATATTTACTAAAAATTTATAATATTTTATAATAAAAGAGGATATCTTAGCACCCAAAAAGAACCAAAACAAGATAATGCGCATTTACATAAAACTCAATTCTTGAGTTTTATATGCGCCACCTTCCAGCTGGACCGGAACCGCTTCGCGGACAGCTTCGCTGCAAAAAAATCTTTCAGATTTTTAATATTCGAGGAAAGGAGATATAGTCATGGCACACTATTATTTTGAAAATACACCACATGGCAAAAGAAAAGATGGCACAAAACTTAATACAGCTACCCACTTTGACTATATCTCCCGTGAAGGCGATTATACTAACATGAAAAACAGACAAGAAGATTTAAAAATAACTTCTTTTGGCAACTTACCTAAATGGGCTGATAATCCACGTGATTTCTGGGAAAACGCTGAAAAACATAGAAATAAACCTAATGGTAGAGCCTACAGAGAATTTAAATTTGCACTTCAAGAAGAATTAACACTTGAAGAAAATATTCAATGTATCGAAAAATTTTTAAAGGAAACTGGTATAAAAGATAATCATGTGTATTCTTATGCTATCCACGATAAAACAGCCGCTTTTTCAAAGGAACATAGAAATATACATTGCCACTTAATGTTTAACGAAAAAATAATTGAAAAAAATAGACCTCTTGAACCTGATATGTATTTCAAAAACTATGCTCAAAATAAGTTTGGTGAGCCTACAAAAGGTTATCGTTCATCTACTCAATTTACATCTAAACAAGCAACACACGATTTAAGAGAACTTTTTGCTAATATAATAAATGACAAATTTCAAGAAAAAGGTCTTGATATATCAATAAGTGAAAAGAGCTTAAAAGCTCAAAGACAAGAGCTTTTAAATCAGGGAAAAATGGAAGAAGCCGAACTTCTAAATCGCACACCTGCACCACATCTAGGAAATGCTTATAAAAATCCTGCAATTTTAGAACGTATCATGGAAAAAATTGATGAAACAGATGCAAAAGCTGATGAAGCAGCAGATGGATTTATAGAACAAGAAAAAGAAGAAAATTTATCTATTCAAGAGCAAAAAATACAACTATTCGCTAATGATGTAGTAATAAGACAAGTAGCTAAACAAATACAACAAGAACGTTTACGTCTTAAAAAAGAACAACAAGCCAAAAAAGCCATAGCTGAAGCCGAAGAAATTAAGCAAGAAGCTATGATAATAACCACTGGTGATATATGTAAACATTTAGACACAAAAATAAATGAATTTGAAGAAAAAGCAGCTGAAAACTTAGCTGTTTTTAAAGCTGCCCAAAAAAATATTTTAAATGAACAACACCTTGAATTATTAGCTAAAGACAAGATGTTTAATGATAATTACAGTAAAGATATAAAACAATACGATAAACTCTCCAAAGAATTGAAACAAATAAATAGTATTTTGCCTACTTTATATGGAAAAGCAGATAAAATAAAAGAACTAAGCTCTTTAAGCAAAAAAAGCCAAGAGCTTAGTTCAAGTCGCACAAAAATAGGTAAACGTATAAGTGCCTATAAAATTGAATTAACCACTAACCATGAAAAATACACTTCTATTTTAAATCAGCTAAAAAAAGAAAACGAAGATGCTATATCTAAAAATAAAATTTTATATGCACGTTACAAATACGATATGCTTCAAGTACAAAAATATAAAACAGCTTTAGACAAACTATCTAAAGAAGATAAAAACACTATAATCTTTAGCGATAAAATTTCCTCAAAATTAGAACATAAAAACAAACTAAATGGAATAACTCCATTAAAAGATTTACCATCTATTACAAATAACAATAATACCTACTTTATAATTGATAAAAATAACAATAAAGCAGTAAAAATAGGTGATGATATTACTCAAGGAAAAGTACCAGTATATTATTTAAAAACAAATGACACTAAAATTTCTATTCAAAAAAGCAATGAATTTGCTTTTTTATACGCACGCAAAGAACAAATTTCTAACACATCACAAAGGAAATTAAATGAACACCCAATTATACAAGAAGCTTACCAACAACGACAAACATCTATAACCGATAAAATCTCTAAAATAGCTGACCATATAGTAAATAATGATATAAAACAAACTCAAGCCAAATGGCAAGAAAACGAACAAACTACAGATAAAACAAAACTTGCTGAAAAGAAAATGTATAACGAATGGAGTTTATAAAAAACACTTTACTTTTCTTTATAAGTGTTATATTATAACAATAAAGAAACAAATATTTCCGTTTTCCTGATAGACGGGGTATAAATGGTCAGGACACGATATATTTCCGTTTTCCTGATAGACGGGGTATTAAATGGTCAGGATACAAATATAGCTCTATCTTTTTAGATAGAGCTTTTAATTTATCTAAAGGTATATTATGAAAGATTGTACATTTTATTTTCTAAAAAACGAATACTTCAAAGATTTTCCAAGTAAAGGCTTATTAGAAAATAAAGAAGCTTATCACGGAAGACCTTATTATTATGTATTAAAAGATAAAAAAAATGATATTTATTGGATGATACCTATTTCATCAAAAGTTAATAAATATCAAAAAATTTATGATGAAAAAATTTCTAAATATGGTAAATGCGACAATATTGTTTTTGGTGATGTATCTTATAAAAAGAGAGTATTTTTAATTCAGAATATGTGTCCAGCTACTTCAAAATACATACAAGACCAATATAAGATATCTAATCAACCAGTAACAATTAGTAAACATCTACAAAAAGAATTATATATAAAAGCTAATCGTATATTAAACTTAGTAAAAACTAAAGATATGAATTTAATATTTCCAGATGTAAAAAAAATTGAACAGAAACTTATACAACAGTTAGAACAAGAAAAAAAAGTCGCTATACAAATACAAAAATCAAAACCACATAAACAAAAAATTGTTATGACATTTCCTAACAGAAATAATAACAATCTAGAAAAAGGCAGATAAAAAGGGCAGTGAATAATCACGGCCCTTTTCTTTTTTATCGTGTAAGTGTTCGTTCTTTTGATTTAGATTTTTGAGTATCAATTTTCATTGTAATTTTCTGTTTAATAATTCTTTTAGGAGCTTTATTTTCAAGTGTTATTTCTTTTTGAACAGATTTCTCTTTATCTTTAGTGAGATTTTTATTTATCATACGTGTTTCTATATAACTCATTGCTTTCTCAGCATCAGCAGCTGCTCTATAAATCTCATTAGGGTCATTTTTTATTACTTGTGCCCAACTTTGAAGATAGGCTGCATGATTTTCATAATGCTTTTCATCAAAATTAACATTATAACGTTGTTGAAGAAACATTGATGTAAGTTCTGCTCGAAGTTCTTCCTTTGCATAAATTTCATTTCCAAAGCCATTATTTTTTAAAGTTTCACGATTAAGACGTCCTTCAGCACCTGTAGAATGTGCTATCTCATGAGCTACTGTTGCATAAAAATTATCTAAAGTTTTAAACTTTTCTCTAGGAATAACATGTATCTCATCTTTACTAGGTGAATAATAGTTTTGACTTAGTTCATCAAAAAAGATTTTAGCTTCACTGTTTTTAATCATGTTTTCCATGTCTCTATTTTTATCTTCTTGTTTAATAACAGGTAACTGTTCTTTTTCAATGCCTTCAATCTGGTCGCCATTAAAGACAACATAAGATTTAACGATTGGATGCTCTAATACAACTTGTTTTTTCTTTCTTTCTCCCGTATCTGGATTTACTTCAAAAACAGGTTCTTTTTTACCTGTTTTTGGATTTAATTCCATTACATCTTGTGTATATTGCCAATATTCTATATGTGTACCTTTTGCACCTTTTTTTACACGTCCTCCTGCCATTTCTGCTTGCTTAAACGTAGCCCATCTACTGTCTTTAAAACCATTAATTCGAGCTGCTACTGTAAGCTGCATGGCATTTATACCTTTATAATATTTATCTTCACCTTTGATTGCCTTCAAAAGATTTCTAGGCTGTTTTCCATAATGCCCTTTATCCCAGAAAAAAGGTTTTCCTTCTTCTATATCTTTTACTACTTTATCAACTAAATCTTTTCTTTGGTCTTGAATTTTTTTTGGAAGTGCCATTTTTTTCACCTCTTTGCATTTTCTTCTTCAGTTTCATTCTTTAACTCTTCAATTTCTTCAGGAGTAAGAACATCTACATCTTCACCAACACTCATTCCACCATATTTTTTGTAATCTGAACATTCTTCAATCTTTTTCTTTAACTCATTTTTCATCGCATTCAACCCTTTCTATAAATGTTTTATAATCATTAAACTCATCACGCACTAAATCTATATAAATATCATGATACGGATTAAGCTTTTCACCTAAAACTGTTTTAATATCTTTTACGTTATAATATTTATCATCAAACGGATTTTTAAAATATAATTCTACTTTATCCATCTTAGATATATATACTGCATAATAATCATAATCTACATAATTACTAGATAAAACAATACCTCTAACAATTTCATAATTAGAAAACTCTTCTTCTGTAAAAGCAATTTCCATATATATCACCTCAAACTAAACTATCACTTTATTAAGGTATCAAAACGCAATAAATCTTTATGAAAAAATATTGGTACTGTATCTACTTTACCATTCCTATTTTTAGCAATAATAACATCAGTTATATTTTTTCTTTCAGTTCCAGGATTATAATAATCTTCGCGATACAAAAACATAACAATATCAGCATCTTGTTCTAATGAGCCTGATTCTTTCAAATCGCTAAGAATAGGTTTTTTTACTTGCCTATTCTCTACATTACGTGAAAGTTGAGAAATAGCAATAATAGTAATATCTAATTCTTTAGCTAGTAACTTTAAAGCTCTTGATATTTCAGATATTTCTTGATAACGACTATCTTTCTTTGTACCCTGTATCAACTGTATATAATCAATTATTAAAAGTTCAATGTTCTTTTCTTTCTTAAGCTTGCGAACCTTTGAACGAATTTCTAATATATTTAAATTAACTTCATCAACTATTACAAACGATGATGAAGCTATCTTTTCCGAACAATCTACTATTTCAGCTAATTCTTTTTCCGATAAATTACCTCTACTAAGTTGTTCTGTTGTAATAAGTGCACAACTAGCATAAAGCCTATACATTAACTGAATAGATGACATTTCCAAAGAAAAAAAAGCAACTGGAATATTCTTCTTTAATACTAAGAAAGATGCAATATTAAGAGCAAATGCTGTTTTTCCCATACTAGGTCTAGCTGCTAAAATAATAAAATCCGTTTTCTTAAGTCCTAAAAGAACATTATCCAAATCCTCAAAACCAGTAGATAAACCTATAAATTCACCTTTATTTTCATATATTGCTTCAATAGACGCTAATGCTTCCATTGCCACATTGCCAATATTAGAGCTTTTTTCATCTTTTATAGATGTAACAGACAAAAGCATTGATTCAACCTTGTCAATCGTTTCTGGTAAATCATAATTAGCCTCATAGGCTAAGGCAGATATACTTTCTGCTGCAAAAATAATATTTCTACGAATAGATCTTTCCTTAACTATTTTTACATATTCCATAACATTACTAACAGAAGGAACAATATTTGTTAGTGATGTTATAAACGCTATACCACCTACTTTTTCTAATTTCTTTGTTTTATCTAATCGATCGACCAATGTTAAATAATCTATTTTTACATGCTCATTTTCTAAAGCAATCAATGTAGTAAAAATCAAACGATGTGCTGTTCTATAAAAATCTTTTGGCTCTAATACATTAATTATTTTATTTATACAATCTGGTGCTATTAAAATAGCTCCTAATACAGCCTTTTCAGCTTCTACACTTTCAGGAATTTGTTTAAACATATACTTTCATCACCTTATATAAAACTTGTTAATGCCTTTCGTTGCATATCTTTTTGTTTTTTTATCTGTTCATCTACACTTTCTTTATCGACATTAACTTCATCATTTTTAGTATTATTAACGAACACAAAATTATTATCTAAAGCAGAACGTAACCATCCAGCAGGATTTTTTACTTTATTATCCTTCATAACATTACAAAGATTTTCTAATTGTTTTTCTATATCTTCTAAACGATATTTATTAAAGAACACACGCATATTCTTAGCTTGTATACCACATCTTGTTGATAATAATACTAATCTTTTTTTAATATTATTATCTTCAACAACATCATCATTTGTTGTTGTTGTTTTTTTATGTTTGTAATCTATGTTGTTGTATATGGTATTGCTCGGTTCATTCTGACACATTCCATTGTTCCATTTTGAACCAATGGCAATTTCATTTTGACACTTCCCATTATTCCATTTTGAACTAATGGTAATCTCATTTTCTTCATTAGATATTTCTTTTTCGGTTAAATTTTCTAAATTTTCTTTTTCTTTTTCTATGTTTATTTTATCTTCTATTTCCTGAAGCAATGAATAATTTATCGTATACCATTTTGTCCTATCCATACTAATTTTGTTAAAATTGCCTGTAATTATTAGTTTTTTCTTTTCTAAATTCAATATTATTCGTTTTATAGTTGAAATAGACCAAAAAGGAAATTGTTTATGCCAAGCCTCTATAGTATTATAAATCCAATATTTACCATCTATTTTCTTTGTACTTCTCTCTATCCAATAATTAAGTTGTTGCAAAAACAACGCTTCATTTAAGCCTAATTCTTTCGCCAAACTAGGCTGAACCATTAATGGTATTTCTTTCATCAGTAAACTTGACATATTATTCACCTGCTTTTAATTTAATCTAACAAAGAATTTTTAGTTCCATCATATTTCTTATTCCACCTACTAATAGAACCTACACAACAACCATATCTTATAGACAACTCTTTTAAAGTATATTTTCCTGTGCGATATAATAAAACTACTTCTAATCGAGTATTCAAGCTATATGTTCTAAATTTAGAAATACGAGTTTTATCCATCAAAGAGCTTTCAGTCCCATTATAATTTCTATTCCAACGCATCAAAGACGCCATAGATATACCATAAATACCGCAAATATCTTTAATAGTATATTTTTTAGTACGATATAATAAAACTATTTTTAATCGAGTATCTAAATCATATGGTTGACGATTATACATAATAATCTTCCTCTCTAAACTAAAAAAATAGATGTGAGTTTAAACTCACATCTATTAAAATTCTATACTCTCCAAAATGCTTATTGAATTTTCATTAGACATTATCAAACCCACCATTACCCAGTAAATTTGTTTTTGTTGTTTTTTGTTTAATTCAGAAAATAATTTCATAGCTTTTTCGTCGGTTTTATTTAATTTAAATTTAAAACTATCATCACACATATATAACACCGCCCATTGTTATTTTGAGATAAATTTTATGTATTTTTATCATTCTGTGATTAAACTTATAATAATATAGAAAAATTAAAAAGTCAACTTTTAATCACTATGTGATAAATGATAAAATAATATAAAATAATATAGTAATGTCGATTAAGGAGGTCTGTTTTTATGAACATGAGCGAAAACATAAATACAGAAATAAACAAACGAGTAAAAAAACTTAGAAAACAATTACATTTAACACAAGCAAGCTTTGCAAAAAAAATAAACGTTGCTACCTCTACAGTTGGAACATGGGAAATAAACAAAAGAAACATAAAACCCATATACATTTCTGCTATATGCACTACTTTTAAAATAAACAAAGAATGGATACTATATGGAAAAGGAGAAATTTATGCAAATGATGAAAACAATCCAGTAATATTACAAATTGCAAAAGAATATGATTTAACCAAAGCTCAAACAAACTTCATGAAAGCATTTTTATGTTTAAGTAAAAAACAAAAAGATATAATCATTGAAACAATGGAAATTATGAAATCAATGCTAGACACTACAAAAAAAGAACAAATATTAATTAAACCAGATACAGACTTAACAATAGAAGAGAAACGCAAATTAGTAAATGAAGAACTGGATGCAGAGGAAACAGCAGCAACAGCTGAAAAAAAAGAATTGTTATAAGCTTTCATTTTTATAAATGGTATAAAATAAAAAAAAGAACTTCCTAAAATCAGAAAAATAGGAAGTTAAATTAAGAGTTAAAATATACTATACACTATATGTAGTAGTTAACTCTTATTTTTTTAGTTATTCAATAGACAAAAATAAGACCTTTTTATAATATATGTTGTTAAAATAATAATATACTATATATAGTATATGTATATATTTAATACATATTTTTAATATACATATACTACAAATACATATATACATGTATGTATTTATTAATATATATTATATTATATTATATTATACACATTAGTAATATACACACTACTATATACATTAAAAAATATATGTATATTATTTTATATGTATTCATACATATATATATATATTATACACACTAATATATACATCAAAAAATATATGTATATTATTATATATATATCTAAAAAAAACATATATTATATTATACACACTATTAATATACACACTGCTATATACATCAAAAAATATATGTATATTATTTTATATGTATCTAAATATATATATATATAATATTGTACACACTTATTTTATACACACTAATATATACATATAAAAATATATGTATAATTTTTATATGTATATTATTGATACATATAAAAATATATGTTATAATAATATATGTAGTTATAATGTATGTAGTTATATATGTGTATAAAAGGAGTGAAATATCTTGACAAAAATAATATCTATTCTAAACCAAAAAGGCGGAGTAGGAAAAACTACCATTAGCCAACATCTAATAGTAGGATTAAGAAAAAAAGGCTATCGTGTTTTAGCTGTAGACTTTGATGCACAGTGCGACCTAACATTTATATTTAATATAGAAAACACTTATACTATTTACGATGTTATTCAAAATAATGCAAACATTAATGAATGTATTGAAAATGATTTTCTAGCAGGCTCCAGATATTTAAATAACATAGATTTTAACAAACAAAAACATAAAGATTTCTTACTAAAAAACGCTTTAAAAAATATAATCTATAATTATGATTACATCATAATAGATACTCCACCTGCTCTATCTGATATAACAGTAAACGCTCTAACAGCTTCAGATGAAATTTTAATAATAGCACAAGGCGATATTCTAAGTATAAAAGGAATATCTCAATTAGGAGAATCTATTAGTGTAATAAAAACTTACACTAATAAAAATTTAGCAATCAAAGGTATTTTATTGACAAGATTTGCCAATAGAACAGTATTAGCAAAAGATGTAGCTGAAAAACTAGAAGAACTAGCTAGTGGATTAAATACAAAACTATTTAAAATAAAAATCAGAGAATGTAACGCTATAAAAGAAGCTCAAGCTAATCAAACAAACATCTATGATTATAAAAAAAATTCGATTGCATACAATGACTTTAAAAACTTTATAGAAGAATTTTTAGAAGAAAAGGACGGCGAAAATAATGAGTAAAAGTTTTAAACTCAATGCAGCTGTAAAGAGCCCAACAATGAATTTTATTTCAGATGAAAGCAAAAAAGAAAAAGAAATAGAAACTAAAATTAACGATACAGACAAAGTACAAGTTGTTGATGAAAATGGTAAATTAGCTGTAGTCCATTTACCAAAAGGATACAAAATAGAAGATTTATTCAAAGAGAAAAAAAATAAACGATTGCAAGTATTAATGTATCCAACACAATACAATCGCATGAAAAACTATTGTGAAAGCAACAATATTAAAATAAATAGTTTCATAAATGAAGCTATAATATATTACTTAGATAAACTAATTGAAGAAACAAAAAAACAACAATAAAAAAAGGGCCTAACACATCTTTTGTGCTAGGCTCTTTTTTTATCCGCATACAACGATTTATTTTCTCTATCAATATATTTATACCTAAAAAGAAATTAAATCGCTTATAACAGCTCTTATCTTAGAGTTTTTTGACAATCTTTGTACCATAAGCAAATATTATTCAAACACTCTCCTGAAGCATAACATGGAGTATTTCCTTCTTGCTCCTGAATTAAACTGATTGAAAGGAGAATATAAATGTTTTTAATTAAGCAAGTATCAAGTGATTTAGGAATAACACCACAAGCAATATATAAGCAAAAAGAAGAATTACAGAATAAAGGTTATATGATAAAAAATTCTTCAAATGACTGGGAAATAACTAGTGATGGTTATAATTATTTAAAAGAAAAACAAATAAACAGGTTTAAACGAAATAACATAAGTTTAAAAGAAAACGATATTAAAAGTACAAATTTACAAGGAAAAGAAGAAAATAATAGTTTAAATGAAACTTTAACCATACTGAGCAAGAAGTCTCCTACCTCTAAGGTAGTGAGATGAATTGCTCCTTAGGAGATTGACTGGATATATGTTTTATGAGATAATCTTATTGGTCGAATATAAAAAAATGTGGTGATTATAATGAATTTAGACAACAATGCTCATCTTAAATATAAAGGCATTAAGTCAAGTATTAAATTTTGGAAAATCAGTAATGGATAATGGTTGGGGAATGTTTGTAAATTTTTTAGATTATAAGAGTAAAGAAGTAGGAAAGAAATTAGTAAAAGTAGGGAAATATTTTGCAAGTTCGCAAATTTGTAGTAATTGTGGATATAAAAATAAAGAAGTAAAAGATTTGTCTATAAGACAATGGAAATGCCCAAATTGTAAAGTAGTGCATGATAGAGACATAAATGCAGCGATAAATATAAGAAATGAAGGCATGAGAATAGTCTTAGGATAAAATAAAAAATAAAGAACCGTGGGATGCACGGGGATAGCTTGCTTATGCTTACAACAAAAGTTGTATCGAACAAGAAGCCCCCACTTCTAAGCGATAGCGAAAGTGGTGGGAGTACATCACTAAACTTCTATGAAACTAGATTAGAAGAAATAAAGCAAAGCTATGAAAATCAATTAAATGAGCAGAAAAAACAAGTTGAATATTTTAAAAATTTATATGAAGAAGAAAAAAGTGAAAGAATTAGAGCGAATGCACAATATCAAACTTATCTTTTAGGAACTGCAGAAGATAATAAAAGACATTGGTGGCAATTTTGGAATAAAACAAATAAAGAAAGAGATAACTAGTAATTTGTAAAGGAGGTATTTATGGGAATAGAACATTCGCAAAATTATTTACATAGTAAACAACTTGTAGCGACTTTGTTATCAAAGAGTAATATTTGTAACGACGATATTATAATTGAGATAGGTCCTGGAAAAGGAATTATTACCATTGAACTTGCAAAAAAAAGCAAGCAAGTTATAGCAATAGAGTTTGATGCGAAATTAGCGAAAACTTTATCTGAAAAGTATAAAGAATCTAAAAAAGTTCAAATAATAGAGATGGATTTTTTAAAATATAAAATATCAGTAAAAGAACCATATAAAGTATGTGCAAATATTCCATTTAACATAACTGCTGATATTGTGAAAAAGGTATTTGAAGCCGATAATCCTCCTGAAGATATATATTTCATAATGCAGTATGAGGCTTTTCTCAGGTATTCTGGACAGCCCTTTTATAACGAAAGTTTGAGGTCTCTTTTATACAAACCTTGGTTTTCCGCTGAATTGATTTATGAGTTTAAACCATCAGATTTTTATCCTGTGCCAAATGCACGAATATGTTTTGCTCACTTTCAAAGAAAAACATCTGCTGATGTTGAGGATGCGATAGACTATAGAAATTTTCTGTCATATATATTTTTAGCATCTGGAAATACTTTCAAAGATAAAACAAAAAAATTGTTTACTTATGAGCAACAAAAACGCATTTGCAAGTTTTTAAAAATTAAATTAGAGTCAACGCTTACTGAAATCTCATACGATGGATGGCTGTACCTATATGATGTTTTTCTTAAATTTGTTTCCAACGAAAAAAAAGCTATTATATTAAATGCTGAACAAGACATGAAAAACAATCAAAACAAGATTCAAAAAAAACATCGAAATCGTAATCATGGTTATTGGAAATTTGAAGCTAAGCGCCAAAAAAAATTAAAATTTGAAAATGGAAAATAAGAATTTTATCAGTAGCTATATTTCAAATTTCTATATTATTAGCAATAGTGTAAACAAAAAAGTTGACAGAAAAAAGTAATAAGTAAATCATAAATTACAATTTGTTAAGTAGTTGATGATATGGATAAGTATTTAGAAATCAAAAAGATTTTTGTACTGTTTAGATGTGATTATGATAGAGAAAGGATGCTAATACAATTTGGTCTGTAAGCTATGATATTAAAAATAATAGCATTTATAGGATTGATGGAAATCCAAAAAGGAAAAAATATAAAATAGATACAAGGTTAAATTTAAAGAATAATTTTATGTTTAAGGTAAATCTAAGGCAATAGAAAATTTACTTTTTTCTGTTATAATATAAGTAATAATAATTTTAAAAGTGAGTTGATATGAAAATGAGAACAGAGAAACAAATATATGATACTATACTTAATTTTGCTAAAGCAGATGATAGAATTAGGGTGGTTACTTTAGAAGGTTCAAGAACAAATATTAATATTATACCAGATGATTTTCAAGATTATGATATTACTTTTTTTGTCACAGACATGCAGAGTTTTATTAATAGTGATGAGTGGCTTAATGTTTTTGGAGAGAGACTTATTATGCAAAAACCCGAGGATATGGAATTGTTTCCAAAAGAAGAAAAAGGGTATTCATATCTTATGTTATTTTGGGACGGAGTTAAAATAGATTTGACATTATTGCCATTAGAAGTTTTAGATGAATATTTTACTTGGGATAAATTAGTAAAATTATTATTAGATAAGGATAATCGTGTTACTAATATACCAGTACCTACAGATGAAGATTATTATATAGAACATCCGACAGCACGTTCTTTTGATGATTGCTGTAATGAATTTTGGAATACTGTAACATATGTAGTGAAAGGATTATGTCGAAAGGAAATTTTATTTGCAATCGACCATTTAAATAATATTGTGCGTATGGAATTACTGCGAATGATTTCATGGAAGGTTGGAATAGAGCAAGGTTATAGTTTTAGTCTAGGAAAAAACTATAAATTTTTAGAACGATATATTTCACCTGAATTATGGAAGAAAATTCTTGCTACATATAATATGGGGTCATATACAGAAATGTGGAAATCTTTAGAATTATGTATGGGAATTTTTAGAATGGTATCAAAAGAAGTGGCACAATGTTTAAATTATTTATATCCAGATTATGATAAAAATATTAGTAATTATGTTATAAGACAAAAAGAAAAATATCAAAGATAAAACATTTCTAACATTTGATGATAAAATAATTGGATATCAAAATTATAAAGAGGGCAACAAATTACAATTTATAAGTAGGGTATTTTATTTACCCTACTTATATTTTACAATTCTAAATCGTAGTCATCTCTTGATTTTTCTTTATTTAAATCTATTTTTTCACTTTCTTCAATTTTACTTAGACCAATATCCATATATTCCATTATTTTTAATTCTCTTTGTATTAATTCTGGGTTTTCTACATATTTATCATAATTTTTTCTAAAATGTTTTACATTTTTTAAGATTCTTTCTGGAGGAACTTTGTTAGAAAGTTGATACATTACAAAACTAACAGTTGCAACAATTTTAAAATTAAAAGTATCATATCAGATTTTTTTCTAATCTTTTTAGGAATAAGTATATTTTTATCTTTAGCTAATAATTTTATTTCTTTAATTGTTGGCACACTTACTCACCTTCTTTATGTAAATTAATAGTTGACACTAAATTAAAAATATATTAATGCTCGGAAAGAGCTAAGCAATTTAAATATAGTTATACCTTGTTATACAATAATAACAAAATATAACTATATTTAATAATCTTAATGCCCGTCAATCGCTTAAGTTTCTTTAATATCTTAACCAGTCGCTGTTTCTACACAGCAAAAGTTATAACAGTGGTCTTATCGCCCTCACTGCACTAAATTTCTTTAGTAACTTTTATACGGTACTTTCGCACCCGATACTTAGCCCCCGCTGACTTATTTAACCATGTACATACATACTTTTATATTCAAGTATAAAAAAAAACCGTTAAAACGGCTTATATTTTTATATGTATTTAGGCATTTATGGGAGTTTGTCAGCACTTTACCCACTTACGTCAATAGATAACGGTTAAGCACATTATCTACACCGTGCAAATTTATCGCGTCTGCTTGCAATACAGTTAGCATGAATTTATTTCATACCCTAGTTTATACACCTTGCCAAGTGTATGTTTAAAACATTTCCATGAATAAGCATCATGGCACGCTGTTTTGGTCTATTCCCAAAACTGATTTTAGATACTAAAAAACACATCACAACATCTTCACCATTTTGCTATCGACAAAACGTATAATGTTATAATGTGCCTACTATTCCTACCCAAAATCATTTTATTTTACAATATCATTGTTGACATATTGTAAAATCTTGCTTATAATGAGTTTAGAAATTAACTCGAATGACCTAGTTGGGTAGGTTGTTCGGCAAGACCAATCGTGTTACCAGCACGTTTGGTCTTTTTTATTTCTAAAAAAATTTTTATAAAATTGTTTATGCTTTTATAATATATGAATTTATATTAATTGTCAATGAAAGGGCTACTATCAAAGATATATATTTATTATATTAAGAAAGAAGCACTATTTATGTTTAGAAAAATATTTATAGGAAGTTATATTACAATATTTTTATTGTGTATATTGTCTAAATTTTTGTTAAATACAGATATATTTTTAATATATTTTATAGTAACCATTATAATGGTTAGTTTGTTGGTCAATATCTGTTTAATTTTAAAAATAAATTTTATATGTGTTTATATTGTAACTATATATAAGCGTTTAGGATATATTAATAATAATTTATCATATACAACAGAAAAATTTTTTCTTAAAACTTTACAATTTTTAGGGATAAGGGACTTATCTTCAACAATAATATTAATAGATATTTTAATTATGCCAATACTAAAATATTATGACCTTGATTATATATATACTACAAATGATATTCTTTTGAGTATACAATTTATAATTTTTGTAGTAATGGTGTGGATTGAAATATATAGTGCATCTAAAATAAAAAATAAAATTTAAGCTAAATTTTATTGAAAGGGATATATCTTCAGATATATCCCTTATATTATTTGTATTGATAATATATGTAATTATAAGGATATACAGAAGCATCGCCCGCTCGTCCTTATAATTACATCTATTATCAATAGATTTCATAAGGAAATTTTTCTGCGAAAAAATGTATTTAATTTTTTAACGCTTTTCTTCTTCGCATGATAACGACTACAACAAAAAAGACAAGGGTAAAATGAACAGTAAACTGCCCTTGTCTTTTTTGTTTCCGTCGTTCTCTATAGCTTGCGAAAAGCGTCAAAAAAAATGGACGCTTATGAGAAACAACCATTAGCTGAAAGAGAGGTACAATCATGACTACTACTAATAATATTTATGTAAATATATATTTGACTAATTTAGGAAAATATACTGAAGGTTATTTAATTGGTAAATGGATTACATTATCTACAGCTATAAATTGGAAAGAAGAATTAGAAAGCATAGACGTTAAAGACGGTACAGACTACGAAGAATTTTTTATAACAGATTTTGAAAGCAATGCAAATATAAAAGTGAATGAATATATGTCTATTAGTGAATTAGAAGAAATGGCAGAAAAAATTGAAGAACTTAATAATACTACTGATATTGATATTTTTAAGGCTATTTTGACTTGTGCTTCTGATTTTGACGAAGCTTATAACGTGGCTATTAATGGTGATTATATTTATTATGATGATGTTAATGATGAAGATGATTTAGGTCATGCTTTAGTTGATGAAGGCTTCTTTAATAATATAGATGAAAAAATAAAAATGTACCTAGACTATGAAAGCATAGGCAGGGATTACATGATAAATGTAAATGGCAGTTTTTCCGATAATGGTTTTATTGCCTTGTATTAAAAAATAAGGCTTGATAGTTTTTAGCTATCAAGCCCCTAACCAAAAAAAAAGAAGTGATAATATGAAACTTTTAGAAAACATAAATCTTGATACAGTAAATATAAGTAGAATTGAAACGATTATAAAACAACAAAATGAATGTTTATTAGAAATGTATAAGTTATTACTCTTTGATGAAACAACTGATGAACCAGATAATAACAAATGGGCTAAAGCTTTTTTAGAAACACAAATAAAGGCTTTAGAACATATACAAAAAATAACAGAAAAACATAAACAACATTTCTCTAAAAAAGAAGTAAAAAAAGAAGATAAATATATCAATGATGATGA